>JGI20214J51088_10001759_pt1 | contig 14701 bp, 14 predicted proteins | sample WetSurMetagenome_FD_51088 | JGI IMG/M metagenome (IMG submission 51088) | reverse complement strand
CGCGTGGCAGAAAGATTATATTACTGCCAGAGCCGTTATTGATACTCTTCTTTTAAAGGAACCCGGCAATGAAGATGCTCTTTCCGCCAGAAGAGATATACTCTTATGGACAAAAGAAAATACACCAGTATCAACTGATTTGAGAGCCGGGTACTCTTTTGAGAGTTTCAGAGAACCTTACTCACGATTCTGGCAAGTCTTCAATGCCGGTGCCGGACACAAATTTAAATGGGGACCGGCATATGCAGGATTGAATATTGGAAAAATCAGAATCAGAGAACCATCTCACTCCAGTGCTTCTGAACTGCAGTTAGAAGTTGAAGCCTGGCCTTCTTTAACCAACAAAAATTATGCGGATCTGGCGTACGCTTATAGCCCTGGTCAGTATTTCCCGCGACACAGGGCGTCAGCTGAAGTCTGGCAGATTTTACCTGCCGGCTGGGCTGTCTCCGGCGGATTAAACTACTATTATTTTGACCGTAATGCTTTTATTGCNTTAGTATCAGTTGAAAAGTATCTTGGCAAAAACTGGTTGTCTATAAAAGGGTTTGTATACTTTAGGGATATTGGTCCCAGAGCCTCAATAATCCTGAAGGCAAGAAGATATTTCAATGACAAGGATTACTTCCAGATTACTCTTGGCACAGGAGCTGCGCCTGACGAACCTTTTGATATACAGACAAATCTTCTGCGACTGTATTCCAACAGTGTAAGACTGGCATTTAATATATCGGTTTCTAACAAATTAATGATGCGAATCGGAGCAGGTTACTCTCGCGAGGAATATATAGAAACAATCTGGCGTAACAGGTTTGAAGGTAATATTAATTTCATCTATGCAATTAAAAAGAAATGATGAGATTCAGACTGTTATTAATATTATTACTTATATCAGCTAATGCCCGGGGGGAAAGCCCATCAGGCTTTGCCGGACCTGAAAATTATAAGACAGCTGCTTCCGACTTCAAAACTATGGATACTGTTGGAAGTGCTTCAAATGCTGCCTCCTATTTCAATTTTGTCAAAGGTGACAATAGCTGGATAAAAAGAATAAACTATTCCAATAAATCATTTTTGCTTGTTGGTTTCCTGGTTGCAGCTATTATAATCTCAATCGCCACAATGATAATTTTACTGATTATCATTCTTCTGAACAGAAAAAAGATGGAAAAGGAAGAGCTGCTGCACCAGTTTCTGCTGGATAAGTATCAAAGCCTGATCATTAAATATTTATTCGGCTCCGCTACTCCCAGGGAATTCCTTTCAGTTGCCTCAAATAGTTACAGACGTCAGACCTTGATAGACCAGATTATAGATGTTAGCATCAACCTCAAAGGAAAGGAGATTGTAAAACTCTTTGACCTTTATAAACTTCTTGGACTGGACAGGCATTCGATAAAAAAGGCTCATAGCCGACAATGGCATAAAAAGATAAAAGGAATCAGGGAACTGGCTTACATGAATATTAAAGATGCTAACGATCTTATATATAAAGCACTTAACTCATCGAATGAGATACTCAGAATGGAAGCCCAGATTGCACTGGTCCGACTCAATGATGACAATCCCTTTGAGTTTCTGTCACATCTTACATCTCATTTCTCCTTGTGGGAACAGATAACTCTTCATGAACTTATCATTCATCATAATATTCCTCTTCCTTCCTTTCAAAAGTGGCTCACTTCGCCTAATCCAACAGTGGTTACTTTTGCACTCAGGATGATCAGGGAGTTTAAGCAGATAGAATCTGAAGCCAATGTCCTTGAAGCACTTTTTCATCCGGATCCTTCAGTCAGATGCCTTGCTGTAGAAGTAGCCGGTGACCTTGATATGCGTTCGACCCTTGAGACCATGAAGCATATGTATAAATATCAGGATTATAAAATATCACTTGCCATTATTAAATCAATGGGTAAAATGCCTGATGCTTCAATGATGGGGTTCCTGAAACTGGTTCTTGATAAGGAGGAGGATGTGCAATTACAGATCGAAGCGACTAAGGCTATAAATAACAATGGAGAAGAGGGGAATAAAGCGCTTATTAAAATCATGGAATCAGATTACAAAAACTACAGCATTATTATTAAACATGTCCTCGATAAAAGAATATTATAAAATGTGATGGAATCTACTTTTGCAAATATGTTCTTTATAATTACACTGGTACTATCAGCGTCATATCTGATTCTTGGGATATCTTCTGCGATAGCACTTCGTAAATACCTGCGTAAAAACAGTTATGTCAATTATAATTCCCTGGTATTATCACCGTTGAGTCCCGAAATTGCAATTATAGCTGCGGCATTTAATGAGAGTAAAACTATTATTGATAATGTCCGTACTCTGCTTTCGCTCTATTATAACAATTTTGAAGTTGTTCTGGTAAATGATGGATCAACTGACAATACCTTTGAAAAAATAAAGGAGGAATATGAACTTACCAAGGTTAATTACTATTTCGATTATCACATTCCGTGTGAAAAAATAAGAGGAGTATATAAGTCGAAAAACCCTTCTTTTAAAAGGTTGACCGTAATCGATAAAAAAAATGGAGGCAAAGCTGACTCACTAAATGCAGGCATAAATATTTGCCAGAGCGGTCTTTTTATTTCCATCGATGCTGATTCAATCATCGAAACTGACTCGATTCTTAAACTTGTAAAACCTTTTCTTGAAGAAAAAGACCGAAAGGTAATTGGAGCCGGCGGGGTAATAAGAATTGTCAATTCATGCGATGTTGAAGGAGGTCATATACGTGCGATTCATCTTCCCGGCCAGATGCTGCCGCGTCTTCAGGTTCTTGAATATACCCGGGCTTTTCTTCTTGGAAGAATGGCATGGAGCCAACTCGATGGATTAATGCTTATCTCCGGAGCTATGGGTATCTTCGATCGTGAAACTGTAATAAAAGTAGGTGGCTACAGCACTAAGACGGTAGGCGAAGATATGGAGCTTGTTGTTAGGATGAGACGGCGTATGGCTGAAGAAGGAGTGAAATATGAAGTGACATATATCCCCGATCCACTCTGTTGGACACAAGTCCCATCTGATATAAAATCATTGCAGACCCAGCGTACAAGATGGACGCGTGGTCTTGTCGAATCTCTATGGGCACATCGTAAAATATTTTTCCATAAAAAATATGGCCGACTGGGTCTGCTTGGATACCCGTATTGGTTTTTCTTTGAATGGTTAGCGCCATTGATAGCCTTTTCTGGCTTTATTTATTCTATTTATCTGGTTGTAATAAATTCTATTAACTGGCCTTTTTACCTGCTCCTTTTCCTCTTTGTTTACACCTTTGCAGTATCCATTTCAATTTGGGCAATCCTTTTTGAGGAGATTACTTATCATAAGTACACGAAAAAAAGAGATGTTCTGAGACTCCTTACTGCTGCACTTTTAGAACCCTTCTTTTATCCCATGCATACCTATTTTGCAATAAGGGGGAATCTCGAAGCATTAAGAGGGAAAAAAGGATGGGGCAAAGTAGAAAGAAAAGGCTTTGAAAAGAAAAAGAAACCGATACGTAAATCGTCCGAGGGTAAATCAGAGAAATAATTATTTGCGCTTCTTAAAGAGGAAAAAAGATTCCTGAAAGCTGTAATTTCCTTTTATCTGAAAATTATCTTAGTATCCTAATTTTCTGTGACTTTTAAAATTTTCAATCCAAGTACACCCCTGGCAACAAATACATAATTTGCATTGCTCTCAACAAAATTTACTGATGCCTCAAGATCAATATTACCCATCCATGTTAACTTACCATCGGAATCCAATTTAGCGATATCCAATCCACCCGCGCCATTGGCTATATAGACCCATCCATTATCAGAGACTGACACTCCATTAGTAACATAATCACTCGGTATTCCACCCTCTGGAACTACCGGTCCTGCTAATGCCGAAATAACCATGGAAGGGGTACTAGAAGATACATCATAGCATTTTAATCCAGCTTCACCGAGGGATGCAAGAGCAAATCTATTATGTAACCTTAAAATGGATTTTGCCCCGGGATCAGCAGATCCCCCGATTTCTTTATCCCATGCACCAGGATTATACAAATGACCGGGATTCCCGGCAAGTACTATTTCAAAATCTTTATTTACATCAACCGAACGGGCATTTTCTATATTCATAAAACTTACCATTTTCATTTGATTATCTAATATTGTCAATCCTCCTCCAGTGCCTGATGTAACATAAACTTTGTCATTGTAATATCTTACATCAGTACCCACAAATCCTCTCAGCGAGAAATTCACTGATTGGGATGTATCAAATTGATTGGATGTATTCAGCACAAATCTTTCAGCAAATGCACTATCACGTGTTTCATCTGACCCGGTAATCCACAGAATACTATTTGAAGAAGTGGAAGAATTAACATCAACAGAACTTACATCCTTGCCTTTATTGGTTTCTTCATTTATGAAAATAACACTGGATACCAACTTTGGAACATCTGGCGAGCTTATATCAACAATATCCACTCCTCCCAGGTACCTTGGGCCCTGAGTGTTGTATGTCACATAAGCATAATGATCTGCTATCCGAATATGCGATGCCTGCAAAATCTCACCTTTATATTCCGGGGGGTACAAAGCTGCAATCCACTGAATNGTTACTGAAGAAGACATTACTTCTTTACTGCTTTTTATTGATTTTTTTGCAGTATCTCCAAAAACGCTGGCAGGAGNATTTTCAGTTAATACAAGTCTTTTATTTAATGTACTAAGGTTATTATTAACTATCATATTTTTCNATACANTTTTATCGGATGAATTGTTAATAATCTGATTGTTGTTTTTNTTACAACCNGTTGCAATAAGCGCAATTGCAAAACAAAAAATCAAAGCCTTTTTCATATTTATTTATTTTTTAGCAACTTACATCAAAATCNAGTGACTGAATCCGGTGTGAATACAATTGTCATTTACTGTTACAAATACCATCCATCCTTTATTCACAACCAATCTCCGATGACAATGTTCAGATGGAGCCTGGAAATGTCTCACTAAAAACAGAAGAGCAAATTGAACAGCTATATGAGTAATTATTCAGATATTCAAGNTACAAAGCTAGGAAATCTGGCTCCTGCAGTCGTTACAGACTTTAAACATTAAGTTATATAATTCACATATTCAAGTGAGCTATTGAGTAGACCAGTAGCACCTCTGGCAAATGTTCTGACTAATATAATCTTTAGTTTATCAGCACATTGAGAAACCATATCCAAATTTTAGGAAAGAATAGGATAAAAAACAAGAGATAAAATACAAAGTAAACAGATAGGGAATTTAATGAGATTGAAAATCTCTTTCCTAATATCATTAGCCGGAAATATTTTCTGGATGAAGAAATGCTGATTGATTATTTACCAGTATTTTAGATCGACTTGAAATTTATTTTTGCAAACTCATGATTGCCAGGAGGGCAAATGTCGCAAGCCAGTGTTCACCCTCATACGCCCCCGAAACAACATGAGGGAGGGAATATTTAAAATGCTGAAGAGCCAGATCCTTCACTGGCTTTCTTTTTCCTTCAGGCATTTTTTCAGCTATATCGAATAAACACCAGGCACGACTGAAATTCAGTCCGTAGAGATGAACCATTTTAGCATCCTTGGGATCAGGAACATCACAAACCTTAAATAACGCATTCGGGTTAGTGTATAGTTCCGGCATGAATTTATTAAGCCATAAATTAAATTCTGTCACGGGTAAAATTCTCTGCATCAGGTCAGCTTCCTCGAGGCAAGGGCTAAGAAAATCATAACCGCCCGGTTCATAAGAAGTCGGACAGGCAAGGTCATTTTTATAAAAACGGATAGCAGATTTTTTTAATGCATTCTGCAAAACTGTGTCATTCGTTGTAACCGAGTAATCCCATGCCATACACATACTAAACGCCAGGTTGTAATGTTCAGGTTCGCGAACGGGATATTGCAGTTTATTGAGAAAGCCAGCCCACTGAGTGGCAAGGAAAAGAGCCAGCGGCTTGAGGTTATTGCTGAGTTCTCTTCCTGTTGGCNTGTCCCAATTAAGCAATTCATTCTGCAATCGCAATATCCACCCCCAGCCATATGGTCTTTCGAATGTCAGGTTATCGCCTTTAAATAAAGCCAATTCAGTTCTGATATTTCCTGCCGATAAATGCCTTTCAAGCTTATGCCGTATACTATCAGCCTCAGGCATTTGAGGGAACTTTTTCAGAAGAGCAACCAATAACCAGTGTCCATGCACACTCGAATGCCAGTCATAGCATCCGCAGAAGGCAGGCTGCATTTTTTTCGGAGTAGTAAAAGTTGAATCGCTTATAACATACCAGGGCTTGAAAGGAAATTCCCTGTCGAGGCATTTAAGAGGCAGTGAAGCCAGATGAGATGCTCCCTCTTGCATCAAGTTTATTTTGCCGTTCTCTTCAGTATAAAGTTGCTGAGCAGAAATACAGCTGAATTTAAGGATGATAACGGAAATGGTAATTAAATACTTTTTCATGAGGTGTTTCAGATGATATATTCAATGATCAGAAATACGGAAGTATCAGTAATTGTTACTTTGTCTCATTGGCTTTCAATACCCTCAAAAAATTGCCGCCCAAAATTTTAGTAATATCCTCCTTACTGTAACCTTTGTCTACCAGCGCTTTNGTTATGAGAGGATATTTTGTAACATCATCAAGCTCAAGGGGTGCAGATTCAATTCCGTCAAAATCGGAGCCCAGACCCACATAATCAACTCCGACTAGTTTTTTTATGTAATCAATATTGTCTATTAAGGCGGACATTGGTGCACGAAGCTTTTCAACTTCACTTTTATATTTTGAATAGATGAACATCTCAATTTCATTTTTGCCCAGTCCTGCTTTTGTCAGGGAGTCAACTTCTGCAGAGTGCTTTTTGAAGATATCCTCTTTGTTTTTAAAATAGTTATTATCCAAAAACCCGGAATAGAAATTCACCTGGATGACTCCTCCGTTATTAGCTATGGCCTTTATCTGTTCATCTTTCAGATTCCGGTTATGCTGGCACAAAGCATAAACATCACTGTGCGATGCAATGACCGGTTTTNTAGTCGTATTTATCACATCCCAGAAAGTCTGTTCGCCTACATGACTTATATCGACCAGCATGCCCAATTCGTTCATTCTCTTCACAACCTGTTTCCCAAACTCAGTCAAGCCTTTGTGCTTTAATTCTTTGCTGAATGTTTCATCATTAGAACTTGTTGCCCACGAGGTTGAATTAACCCAGGTTAGTGTCATGTATCTGGCCCCGCGTACGTAGAAATTATCAAGCTTGTCAAGGTCATTTTCTATCATATGCCCGCCTTCAATTCCAAACATGGCGGCTATCTTATTTTGCCTGACAACCTTGTACAGATCTCTGCTGTTGTATACTTTAACTATTTTATCCGGATTGCGTTTCAGAACGGCGTCAAGCGAATCCATCTGACGACTGGCAAGCTGGAAAGGATTTATCTGTTCGCCGTCACAGAACACTGAAAAAAGTTGTACATCAACGCCCCCCTCCTTTAATCTCACCAGATCAGTGTGCGTTTTACCTCTTAAATCGCTGTCTAAAATGTATCCATAATCAGTTGTCTTGGAAAGTATGTCGTTATGGGTGTCAACCACAATAGCATCAGCATGTATCTTTTTATACGATTGCGCCATAAGTTGCTGTGATAATATAATACTGATTATCAGAATTTTTACTCTCATTATGGATAGATTATTATTGATAAACAAAACTGTGGTACCATTAGTTTCTCATTCCTGTACTAAAAGTAAAAGTAGACTAATAATCTAAATTCCATTCAAGTAATCAGCTAAATATCATGCTGTTAATAAATTAACAATGCTTTTGAATAAAAATGATGCGGTATTCAGTATTAAAGAATGCCCTGAAATAAAGTTACTCAGGGCATTCTCATTTTGAGGAGGTATCCTTAACATGGACAAACAATTCCTCTCAATTTATTAATAATCCAGCCCGAAATAATCCATCACCGCATAGTAGTTATTGACATCAACACCAGCTTTGCTAAGATTGTACAGGATTTCCGAACTGACCGAAGCTCCTTTTGAAGGGGTGACTGTATTATCGGTAATGAGCAGAAACCTGAATTCGGAAGTAGCGGAAGGATTGAGGACGCCGCTTGTCTGCCACGACCAGAGTGTTATATTATTCAATGCATAAGTGAATGTAACGCATTGTCTGCTGGTTCCATCACTTGTTTCCCAATAAAATGGCATCGGATACCATCCTGAAGTCAGCTTGCCGTAGCCAAGAACAGTTCCATGATCGATAATATTGGCATTCACTGCAGTGTTTGTTAAGGCAAAAGTATTTGCTGCACGACCAAGGTAAGTTCCGGCAGTCCATGTGATATCTGCTTTTAGTAAACTGATAACAGTTACATTCGCATTGCCGTTTTTACCATTTGTGCCATTTGTGCCATTGGTGCCATCTTTGCCATTTGTACCGTTTGTGCCTGCTGGTCCTGCCGGACCTTCCTTTGTACATGAATAGAGTAATAATGTCGTTAATGTTAATAACAACAACAATTTAATTGTTTTCATAATAAAAGGCTTTAGTGGTTAATTGAAAAACAGTTAGTGTATTGTATATCAAATTTATATTAATACTAAACACGAGTCAAATTTATTTACAGGATTGAAAATTAAGAAGTATTAAAAAAGCTGTATTTTCACGCACTTTTTAATATGAAAATAAACTAGACAAAAAATATGCTCTACCGTCGGCTTAATAATACCGGGATTGATCTTTCAATACATGGATTCGGATGCATGCGTCTGCCAATTATAGACCACAAGCCTGAAAGGACTGACTTCCCCAAAGCTACAGAGATGTTACATTACGCAATAGCCCATGGTGTCAATTATATCGATACCGCTTTTTTTTATCGATAAAATAAAATTAAGAAGGCAAAAGGATAAAATACATATTCCCTTTAATTCTGCAGCTTAGTCCTTATAAGTATCACACCCCCGTAGGCTCTGTAGCCGTAAAGAGAGGCCGAGGCATCTTTTAATATTTCGATAGACTCAACAGTTGAAGGTTTTATATCTTCCACTGATTTTGCATATACGCCGTCAACCACAAACAGGGGCTCAACAAATCCCTCGATATTTGCAGACTCATGAATCAGAATTTTGTTGCCGATGATCCTGATACCGGGAACTTCTCTTTGTATCATGTCAAAAACAGATGAGTAAGCAGAATAATCTTTCTTTGTACCCGAGATTTTACTTATATTGTTAGTCAGGTTCTTCTTTTTCACATAACTATATCCTGTATTGACAGCTTCTTCTCCTTCGGAATTATAATCAGATTTAACTGATGAAAAAGTATTAAAATCAATATTAATCACTCTTCTCCCATCTATAAATTCTTCCTTAACCCCATTCCCAAAAGTGAAAATGCCTATTCTCGACGCATTCCTATTAACTTTTACGCTAAAGGAGCCTTTTGAATCGGTCAGTTCGCTGGTTTTTTTCCCATCAATCATCACAATCGCATTGGCGATAGGTCCCCGATAGACATCATGAACAGTACCTTTTATTATTATTTTCCTGCTTTGTTTCTGTGCAGTCAGACTGTTCAGACAAAAAAAAGACATGAGCATCAGAAAAATTACCCGGGTTTTCATTTTGATCTGTTATTAAATTATTCCATAATTCAGACTCCAATTGGTTCATAGTTAAATCTAAAACAAATTAGCAATGCAAAAGTTTAGTTAATATGTTCATAGAATTCTGTACAGTTTTGATGAAAGATTAGCTTTAAATTCAACCGGCATACTAGTAGGGAATAATAAAATGCACGAACGGATGTGGATGGCTTGTATCCTAATAATTCTGACAGTCGCAGCTTTTCATCAAAATTTGCTATATTTGAAAACAAGAGGTTTCGCTAAAAACTAAACAAAGGTTTATGAAACAGTTGATTCTCTTTATCTCAATTGTCCTCCTGACAATCTCTCTGAATGCCCAGACAAATAGTTCAATGATCTTCTCTGATGCACATTCCAAATATCAGAAGATGGAAACTGCAGGCACTATTATGAGTGCAATAGGCGGTGCAGCAGTATTCACAGGTACATTATTCTACAGGAAAATATATAATGACCAGGATGAGGAAAACCCGGGTACAAAAGCCAGGATATATAAAGATATCATCATCGGAGGAATTGGAGTTATGGCAGTCGGAATTCCTCTCTGGGCAATAGGTAAATCAAAGCTCAGGCACATCGAAATTGAAGCCAGGGTGGTCAATTTCAAAGGATATTCAAATGCCAGCGGCCTCGGTATATCAATCAGGTTTTAAAATGAAGATAAGGGAAATAACCAGATTCGAAAGCAAGGTGTTTGACTCAGTCTTAAAGCTCCTTCCGCAACTGGGTCCAAATCACAGACCGCTAACAGAAAAACAATTCAGAAAAATCCTAAAGTCAGACAATAGCCATTTTTTTATTGCCGAGCTCGAAACAAATGAAATAGCCGGAATGTTAACTCTCGGAACCTACTACATCCCCACTGGAACTAAAGTCTGGATCGAAGATGTAGTTGTTGATGAATCACAGAGAGGAAAAGGAATCGGACAGGAATTGACCATATTCGCTGTAATATTTGCCGGGTCATTAAATGCTGAGTCAGTGGAACTGACTTCAAGGCCTTCAAGGATTGCAGCTAATAAATTATATCAGAAGCTCGGTTTTATTAAGAGGGAAACCAATGTATACAGGTTTGATCTGAAATAAGAGACGATCATGATGTAAATTGCGTAAAGAAGTGTCACGTTGTCAAGGTTTAGCACCGGATTTTTATTATCTTAGCCTTATTAATATATGATGTCATGAAACCAGAAGAACAAAAATTAAAAGATAAGATTTCGGAGGCATTGGTTCAGCAGTTTCCGGGCAATATTCCTACAATTATTGACATTTCAGCTGAGACTTTCAGATATCAGCTCGAAAGAAATGACAACTTTGCCTACTACCTGATTGAATACAGCATCGATCCTTCGGGAAATCTGAAAGTTGACTGGAAGAAAGCAGAACAGTTCATGCTCTGAAAGTAATTTAGCTCACATTCTTCAAAGTTTCTTAGATTTTACTAAAAGTAATATATCAAGCATGGAAAAGAAATCGGGGATATCGGAAAGCAGAAGAAATCTGCTTAAAGGGCTGGCAGCACTCCCGTTTGTCGGTGGATTTTCACTCGTTTCATCTGCAGCAGGGATGCTCTCAAAAGATCAGGGTTATCTGACTGATGAAGCAAAAGCTTCTCTGAAAAACCTCAAAGGAGTTCTTCCGAAGGGCAAGCTTGGAAAACATGAGATAAGCAGGCTGGTTCTGGGCTGCAATCCAATGGGAGGATGGTCACATTCAAGGGATCTTCGGTATGTGGGACAGCTGAGCAAGCACTGGCATACAGAAACCAAAATGAAAGAGACATGGGCTATCGCAGAGCAGGCAGGCATCAATTTTTGTAATCTCGTCGAGTTTCAATACAAAGCATTCAATGAATTCAAAAAAGAAACCGGCAGCAAAATGCTTAATGTCTGCCAGTGCTCGATTGGTTCACCTGATGACAGGCTTAAACCAGTCAAAAAAGCTGTTGATGACGGGGCTGATTTTATTTATATACAAGGGGAGAATTCTGATGGCCTGGCAAAGACCAATTCAATTGATGTTTTGTTGAAGACTGTTGATTATATTAGGAGCCAGGGAATGCTTGCGGGCGTCGGAGCACATTCAATAAAAACCATTCAGGCATCGCTGAATGTAGGTGTGAGGCCCGACTTTTACTATAAAACCTTTCACCACGACAGATACTGGTCTGCCACTCCACGTGAATTCAGAAAAGAATATCCCAGTTACCCTATGAAACCGGTGACTGACCGCAATGAATGGAATGATAATATGTGGGACCAGTTCTACGATCAGACAATTGAGGTCTTTAATAAAATTGAGGTACCCTTCTTTGGTTTTAAAGTGCTGGCAGCCGGAGCCATTCAGACATCAGACGGTATAAGATGGGCATATGAGAACGGCGCCGATTTCGTATGCCTGGGCATGTATGATTTTCAGGTTGTTGAAGATGTAAATACAACAATTGATATCCTGGGTACACTTGGAAAACGAGACAGACCCTGGCGTTCATAAGATTAAACCAGGAGACAATCACCGGTAACATTGAATTTAATCTTTTATCCTTTTATAGTTTTCAACTCCGAGGGATTTTCCATTCACCAGCTCCTGCCGTGTAACCTGATCAGGCGATTTGAATTCAAAAATCACAACAAACGTTGCTTTACCCGGATCAGAAATAAACTCATAAGGAACCTGTTCCAGCCGGCTTTCGGATTTAAACCAGCCAGCCTGAAGAATAACGCCCGGACTGTCTTTCATAATTCCGGCAATAATCACTTTATCACGTCTTTTGTCGTAACCCCATAACTGTTTCATATCAAGCCATTGCTTTCCCCCTGAAACACTCCTGAGACTAAATTCCAACCCGCTGTTACCATAGGGTTTAAATTCGGCAGTATACACAGTGTCCTTGTTTGAATCATTTTTCCATGTCCCGATAAGCTGTTTCATCAGCTCAGGCTGGTTGAGACCCGATTGAACAGTCTGAGCGCTGATCTCTGCTGTACAAAACAAAATGAACAAAAGACTTATTCCGAATGATAATGTTCTTTTCATATAATATTGTTTAACTGGTGAATATCTTTATAAATCCAAGTGATAAACATCCTGTTTGTTTGAATGTTCATAAGATGACTGGAGCAAAGTCAGAAAAAAATAAAATATTCAGTCACGTTTTACGTCCTGAGATTAAGAGATGAACAAAGAGTAAAAATAAATGTATCATAATTCATGACTGATAATAAAAAAAGAAAACCCGGAAGCGGCCTCAGGGAACTGATGAAGCTTTACAGGTTTATAAAACCTTACAGATGGAAGTTTGCCCTTGGGATGTTGTTTCTGTTGATCTCCAGCGGGGCAAGCCTGATGTTTCCAAAGTTCCTGGGCGATATGGTTGATCTGGGAAACAAAGGCAAGCTGTTAAGTGAGATCACCCATACAGGATTACTATTACTTATCATTATAGTTATACAGGCAATCTTTTCCTATTCACGAATCCGTCTGTTTGTGGAAGTGACTGAGAAAACACTTGCATCAATCCGTCAACATCTCTACAATCATCTTATCAAGTTGCCGATGAGCTTTTTTGCAGCCAGGAGAGTGGGCGAACTTAACAGCCGCATCTCGTCCGATATTTCACTTCTTCAGGATTCTCTCACTTCGACGCTTGCGGACCTTTTATCACAGATCATTCTGATAACCGGGGGGATCACACTAATGATGATCAGCTCTTTCAAGCTGACCATTTTCATGTTATCAATTTTACCTGCTGTGGCCTTGCTGGCTTTTTTCTCAGGAAGGGCAATAAGACGATATTCAAAGAAAGCGCAGGGTCATGTTGCGGAATCCAATACCATTGTGGAAGAAACTCTGCAGGGCATTCAGAATGTGAAGGCATTTACGAACGAGCTTTTTGAAATCAACCGCTACAGGGAAAAAACCAATGAAGTTGCAATAGCAGGCATTAAAGGAGGCAAGTATCAGGCAGCTATGTCGTTTATTGTTCTGGGGTTTTTCATGGCTATGGGCGCAGTCATATGGAGAGGTGCGACACTGATTTCATCTGGGCAAATGGCTGCAGGCCAGCTTTTCTCTTTTGTCATATATTCGGGGTTCATTGCCGGTAATATAGCCGGGATTGCAGGTGTATACACCCGGCTTCAGAAAGCAATCGGAGCAGCTGAAAAGCTTCTTCAGATCCTCGATGAACCGGCTGAAGAAGTTGATGAGCAATATTTCCCTATTCCCGAAAATATACTGCATGGAAAGATCAGCTTTGATCATGTTGCCTTTGAATATCCTTCAAGAAAGGAAAATACAGTTCTCCGCAATGTAAGTTTCACTGTTGAAGCAGGTCAGCAGGTTGCTCTGGTTGGTCCCAGCGGAGCCGGTAAATCAACTATTGTATCTCTGCTTCTTAAGTTTTATGAGCCCACAAGCGGAGAAATTCTGTTTGATAACCGCGCCAGCAACAATTTCCCAAAAACTGCCCTTCGTTCCCAGATGGCTATAGTGCCTCAGGATGTCTTTCTTTTTGGCGGATCGATACGGGAGAATATTGCTTATGGGAAAACCGGATCGACAGAAGATGAGATAATTGACGCAGCTATTCAGGCCAATGCCTGGGAGTTCATCCAATCATTTCCGGAAAAGCTCGATACTATTGTGGGTGAACGCGGAGTACAACTTTCAGGAGGACAGCGTCAGCGGATTGCAATTGCCCGTGCCGTACTGAAGAATCCGAAAATTCTTATCCTCGACGAAGCTACTTCTTCACTCGATTCTGAGTCGGAGAGACTTGTCCAGGAGGCGCTTGATAAGCTCATGAAAGGCCGCACCTCGGTTGTGATAGCTCATCGCCTGGCAACTATCCGTAATGCGGACAAAATAATTGTGCTGGACAACGGGACTGTAATTGAGCAGGGTACTCATCTTGAGCTGCTGTCAAATATCAATGGATTGTATAAGACACTTACTGAGTTACAGTTTGCAGTATAAAAAGAATGTATGAACAGCAA
>JGI20214J51088_10001758_pt1 | contig 14709 bp, 14 predicted proteins | sample WetSurMetagenome_FD_51088 | JGI IMG/M metagenome (IMG submission 51088) | reverse complement strand
CCCCAAATGGGGGGCTATGGAGTCTGGATTTATTCTTTTACCCCCCAATTGGGGGGCAAGGGGGGTAAAAACAGGTGGAGGAAAATAGAATGCTTATAGTTAATAATTGATTATTTGGATATCACATGAAACGATTCCTTGGTTTTGTAAAAAAAGAGTTCCTGCATATTTTCAGGGATTACCGAACTCTGTTTATCATATTCGGAATACCTGTTGCACAGATACTTATATTTGGTTTTGCCATAAGCACCGATGTAAAGAATGCAGGAGTGGCATTTCTTGATTTATCGAAGGATGAAACAACACAAAAACTGACGGACAAAATCATCTCATCAGGATTTTTCAAAAAGACTGAAAATCTGACAGGTTATAAAGAGATAGAAGATATTTTCAGGAAGGGCAAGACTAAAGAGGTAATAATTTTTGAAAAGAATTTTGGCAAAAAACTGCAAAACGAAGGAAAAGCCAGTATAAGTTTAATAGCTGACGGTTCAGAACCAAATACTGCCACTCTTGTCACAAACTATACAATGGCAATTGTATCTGACTTTAACTCTGATATTTCAGGAATCAGAGTTAATAATCCAATGCTCATTCAGCCTGAAGTAAAAATGTTTTATAACCCCGAACTAAAGAGTCAGCATATGTTTGTTCCGGGTGTAATTACCATGATACTCATACTTATATGTGCTCTCATGACATCTGTTACAATTACCCGTGAAAAAGAGTTCGGAACAATGGAGGTACTGCTGGTTTCTCCTCTTCGACCGATACAGATTATTCTTGGTAAGGTAGTGCCATACTTCCTTCTTTCTTTCATTAACGTAATCCTTATACTTCTTCTTTCATGGCTTGTGTTTGGACTTTCTGTTAAAGGAAGTATTATACTTCTACTCGCAGAATCAATGTTATACATTATGCTTAGTCTATCGGTTGGGATTCTTATTTCTACTATCTCAAACAGTATGCAGCAGGCAATCTTTATATCACTGGTAGGTATGATGCTTCCNACTATTCTGCTTTCAGGCTTCATTTACCCAATTGAAAACATGGCTGATATATATGGATATATCAGCTATTTGCTGCCGCCAAGGTATTTTATCACAATTATAAAAAATATTATGATCAAAGGAACCGGGTTCGTATATGTGTGGAAAGAGACACTGGTACTCTTTATAATGACAATACTTTTTATAGGATTAAGTGTAAGAAAATTTAAAGTAAGGCTTGAATAGAATGAAAGGGAGAAAGGGAGAAAGGGAGAAGAGGAGAAAGGGAGAAATTAGAAACCGCATACCTCATACCGCAATCCGCAAACCCTTTGTTAGATGAGAAAAAGCTAATTTTAATTAGAAATATGAGAACAATACTATATTTAATACGAAAAGAATTTCTTCAGATCTTTCGTAACAAGTTCATCTCCAGGGCTATGTTTGCAGTACCAATTGCTCAGATGCTGCTATTAGTTCCTGCTGTTACATTTGAGATCAAGAATGTGCGACTCTGTATTATTGACAACGATCTGACCTCTGAATCGAGAGGGCTAATAAATAAACTTGAAGGATCCACCTTTTTTAAAGTAACATCTTCAACATTTTCGGAGAATGAGGCAAATAATCTTCTTTACAAAAATAAATTTGATCTGATACTAAGTATACCCTCCGACTTTGGAGAGAATCTAGGAACCGGGAAAACCGGAAAATTGATGGCTTCGGTAGATGCAATAAATGCTTCGACTGCACAGCTTTCATGGGCATACCTGAGCGGTGTAATCCGTGATTATAATATGAATATACTGACTGAAAAGGTCAATTCAGTTCCTGTTACACCTGTACCACAGATAATGATTACGAACAGGTTCTGGTACAATGAAATGCTTAATTATAATCACTATATGCTTCCAGGAGTTTTAACACTCCTTGTGACAGTAGTAGGATTCCTTCTTGCAGGACTTAACATGGTCAGGGAGAAAGAGATGGGTACGATTGAACAGTTAAACGTAACACCTGTAAGGAAGTACCAGCTGATTATAGCCAAAATGGTTCCATTCCTTCTCATCGGACTGGTTGATCTTTCTATTGGACTGATACTTGGCAAGCTTGTTTTCAATATCCCGTTTGTCGGAAGCATTATTCTTCTCTTTGTCTGTTCATTCATTTTTCTGATAGCAGTCCTGGGACTTGCTCTGTTTATTTCAACATTTTCCGGCTCACAACAGCAGTTTATGTTTATTGCATTTTTCTGTATGATCATATTCATGCTTATGAGCGGCCTCTTCACACCTTATGAAAGCATGCCAAACTGGGCACAAATTTTTAACATGATTAATCCTGTTGCTTATCTTATGAAGATAAACAGGATGGTAATGCTGAAAGGATCAACAATGCATGATATCAGCCGGGAAATTATTTCACTTATTGTAATTGCTGTATGTTCCACGACTCTGGCAGTCAGGAGGTATCGGAAAACAACGTAATTTAAATTTTAAAATTCAATTATTCCAGGGAAATTACCACTTCTACCGGCCAGTGATCAGAGATATATACCTCTTTTTCCTTTTTAATTACTGTTTCATAATTCAATACCTTCATCCCATTCTTCACAAAAATATAATCTATTCTGGCTGTTTTTGAATTATCAAAAAACCCATTGAAAGTAAATGGTGGACCAATAGGTCCCTTTTCGGTAATCACATAGGAATCTTTCAAGAGAGGGACACTTTCATTTGGTCCGGTCAGGGTTGCATATCCTTTACTGGTGGGAGACATATTAAAATCGCCAGCTATAATAAAAGGAAATCCATCAGCAATTTTATTAACTTCATTAAGGAGCATTTTTGAACTCATTAACCTGGAAGTATCTGAATTGTGTGAAAAATGTGTATTAAAGAAAAAGAAATGCTTATGGCTTTTCTTATCAACAAGCTCCGTCCATGTGACAATACGTGGTCGTGAAGATCCCCATCCGGCTGTCCCGNGTACTTCCGGAGAATCTGATAACCAGAAGGTGATATTCCTTATCATACTAAATTTTTCTTTTCTGAAAAAGACCGGGTTCATCTCCCCTTCCTTTGCACCATCGACGCATCCGGCACCGATTGAAGAATAATCCAGCAGAATGGTTTCAAGAACCTTATATTGATGCCACAATACTCCCTGTAAACCAATAATATCGGGTTTATCACCTAATATAAAATCACAAACCTGCGATGCCCTCCTGGGCCATGAATAGACACTGTCGTTTGGATTATCATATCTCACATTCAATGTCGCTACTCTTATATTATTCTGGCCCTGTTTCTTCGAACAACCCGGGATAATAATAAGGAGTATGACAATTAAAGAGATATAAAGATTTTTCATTTTCACCCATTTTTCCCAAAGATAGCAATCTGAACGCTAATAATCATTATTGTTTCCTTATAGGTTCTGCAAGTCTGCTCTGAAAGGTATTGTACTGAATATTTATATATTTGTAAAATTGTTTTAACAAGTAGGTGTGACTCCTATTATGAACTTGTATTCCAGTCGATTGTTAGCGTTATTTATTATAACCCACGCCTGATGCCTGATGTTATTAAGCTTTTACCCGATTCGGTAGCTAACCAGATAGCTGCAGGTGAAGTAATTCAAAGACCTGCTTCAGTGGTAAAGGAGCTAATTGAAAACTCTGTTGATGCAGGAGGGGAAAATATAAAAATCATTATTAAGGACTCAGGTAAAACCCTTATACAGGTAATTGACGATGGATCTGGAATGTCGGAGACTGATGCCAGGTTGTCATTTGAGAGGCACGCAACTTCAAAGATCACCAAAGCGCAGGATCTTTTTGCGATAACAACAAAAGGATTCAGGGGTGAAGCACTTGCATCAATAGCTGCTGTAGCTATGGTTGAACTTAAGACGCGTCGCCAGGAAGATGAAACCGGAGTACTGATAGTTGTAAATGGTTCAAAGGTGGAAACGCAGGAGCCTTGCAGCTGTCCCATAGGCTCCAGCTTTTCTGTAAAAAATCTTTTCTATAATATCCCGGCCCGCCGGAAATTTCTGAAATCAGATAATACTGAAATCAGACATATTGTCAATGAATTTCAGAAAATCGTACTGGCGCACCCCGATATTAGATTCTCACTTTATCACAATGAGAGTGAAATCTACAATCTCCCGACCGGAAATTTACGACAACGAATAATCGGTGTCTTCGGGAAACAGATAAACCAGGACCTGATTACACTTGAAACTGAAACAAGTCTGATCAATCTGAAAGGATTTATAGGAAAGCCGGAAAATGCAAGAAGAACATATGGCGAACAATTCTTTTTCGTGAATAACCGCTTCATGAAGCACCCGTATTTTCACAAAGCAATTGTTGAAGCTTATCAAAACATCCTTCCGGTTGAGGCAATTCCCTCCTATTTTATTTTTCTTGAAGCAGATCCGGCATCAATAGACATAAATATCCATCCTACAAAAACTGAGATTAAATTCGAAGATGAAAGATCGATCTGGCAGATACTCATGGCATCTGTAAGAGAAGCTCTTGGCAGGTTCAACATTGTACCATCACTCGATTTTGAGAACGAGGCGCTGATTGATATCCCGGTAATGAGGTCATCGAATGTAATGCCCGAGCAGCCAAGAATTGAGGTGAATACACAATTTAATCCGTTTGACAGTGAAAAACAAGACATCCAAAGATCAGGATATGTAGATCGTTTCGAGAGAGAAAATGTAGCAAACTGGGAAAAACTTTATACCGCGCTTGAGAAAGAAAATGACAATCCCGAACAATTCGAAAAGATAATTGAATCACAAAGAAAATTCTTCCAGGTAAAAAATAAATATCTGGTCTGCCCTGTCAAATCGGGCCTCATGCTTATCGACCAGAAAAGAGCTCACGAAAGGGTTTTATATGAAAGATTTCTCGAATGTCTAAGTAATAACAGGACTATCAGTCAGATAGATATGTTTCCTGTTTCAGCTGAATTAAACCCTGCCGACTATTTTATCCTCAGGGAGATTGAAAAGGATCTGGAAATACTGGGGTTCAGTATTGAACACACAGGGAAAAATACAATTACTATCAATGGACGACCGGCTGACAGTGATTCATCCAATCCGCTTGAGATGCTGGAGATTTTGATCCAGAATTATAAAAATTCACAGGCAGATCCTTCTTCAGGTGCAAAGGAAAAAGTTGCTGCAAGCATGGCNTGTGCATCAGCGATCCAATATGGTAAAGTGCTGAGCCATGGTGAAATGGAGGACCTTTTTGATACTCTTTTTGCATGCCAGGCGCCTAATTATTCACCTAAAGGTAAACCTGTAATTAGTATATTAACACTTGAAGATATTGATAAAAGATTTAAATAGGAACCTGTAAATGACTTTCAATTCATATCAAATTACCCCCTTTCAGTTTCCCCCAAGGGGGAAATGATCACCTTCACCCTTGGGGGAAGTCCCGATAGCTATCGGGAGGGAAGGGGGTAAAAAGACTATCTATTTATCATTTATTAGATCCTAATGACAATTTGACTGAATAAACTAAATCAATATGATTTGGCCCGACAATTGAAGATTTAAAAATTATTAAAATATAGGATTGATGAACGGATATGGCAGAGGAATTCTGGGATTACCCCCGGTAGTGAAGAATATAATAATGATCAATGTATTAATGCTCCTGGCAGCCTATGCTGCACAGACCATTATGGGCCTTCCTTTGGGTAGTGATTTTCTATATCTGAACACTAAACTTGGCCTCTACTTTCCCAGGTCTGACCAGTTTATGCCATTGCAGATTGTTACGCATATGTTCATGCATGGTGGTCTGATGCATATTTTCTTTAACATGTATGCACTCTTTATTTTCGGACCGATTCTTGAACATGTATGGGGCCCAAAACGATTTCTCATCTTCTATATGGTTTGCGGTTTGGGAGCTGCCTTTACACATGAGTCTGTTATCTTTTTTCAGTATAATCATCTGGTGCAGAGTCTCAGCCCTGAGAATCTACAGGCTGTACTAACCGAAGGAACCTCATACTTTCGTGAGGGAAAAATATTTACCGATCCCGATATGCAAAGCCTCCAAATGTTGCTTAATATACCCACAGTAGGAGCATCTGGGGCAATATTCGGAGTTCTGCTTGCATTCGGAGTCCTCTTTCCCAACACCCAGTTGATGCTTCTTCTCCCACCTATTCCAATAAAGGCTAAATATCTTGTTGCAGGTTATGGCGCACTTGAACTTTATCTTGCTGTAACTCAGCCGGGAAGTAATATTGCGCATGCAGCTCATCTTGGAGGCATGCTATTCGGCTATATCCTTATCAGATACTGGAGAAAAACAACAAATACTTTATATTGATGGGAATCTGGGATGATATAAAACTGACTTTCAGAAACGGAAGTAACCTTACAAGACTTATTTATATCAATATAGGCATATTTGTACTGCTAACTATAATTGCAGGTATCGGTTTTCTGCTTAATGACCAGGATGTTGCAGTAAAAGCTCTTGATATTTTTTCTGTTCCTGCATCTCTTTCCGNTTTACTGGCAAGACCATGGACATTAATTACATACATGTTCACACATAAAGATATATGGCATATTCTGTTCAATATGTTGTGGTTGTATTCATTCGGAAGAATCTTCCTTGAATATCTCGACCAGAGAAAGCTTGTAGCTGTATATTTACTTGGAGGTATTTGTGGCGCAATTGTTTATATAATCTCCTTCAATATCTTTCCTGCTTTTTCAGGTGTTGTGGCTGAATCAGTTGCGATCGGCGCTTCTGCTTCGGTTATGGCTGTTGTTATTGCAATTTCCGCCTACGTACCTGATTACACAGTGCAGCTCTTTATATTTGGAAGAATTAAAATTAAATACCTGGCACTTGCCATATTTGTTCTCACATCAATAATGGATTTTTCTGTCAATTCAGGAGGAAAACTTGCCCACATAGGTGGCGCCTTTTTCGGTTATTTTTATATACTTAACCTCAGACGCGGACGTGATATCGGAAAGGGATTCAACAGTATAATTGATTTTTTTGCAACTCTTTTTAAGCCCAGAAAAAGACTTAAAGTCACGCATAAAAAGGTTGCAAATGAATATGAATATAACAAGATTAAAGTGGAACACCAGAAGAAAATTAATCAAATATTAGATAAGATATCGAAAGGTGGGTACGATAGTCTGACCAAAGAGGAAAAAGAAACTCTGTTCAAAGAGAGTCAGCAAAAAAATTGATCTTAGAAATATCTCCATTAGTATATCCTTTTCCTCCCATTGTCAAAAAAGAGAATTCTGCCGATGTGATTAAAATGGAAACCGGTAATTTTATAATCACAATTTATTGTATTTGAGAAAGATCCTTTATAAAATTCTTTTATCTGCAAATGCTGTCTTTGCTGTTGCACTCCTGTTATCTTACCTTGCTGTAGTAATCAGTCCGGGAGACTTTGTGCTTCCGGCATTTTTTGGCCTCGCTTACCCATACCTTCTTCTGATTAATATTATACTGGTAATAATATGGGCAATGCTCTTAAGATTTGAGGCGCTTATATCAGTGGTTGTAATTGCAGTCGGATTTACTCATTTCTCAAATTATATTAAGCTTGTCAGACCTACAGGAGATAAAACCAACACATTTAAGGTATTAAGTTATAATGTTCGTCTATTTAATTATTTTGAAAATAATCGTGGTATAACATCAGAAAAAAAAATTATTCAGTTTCTGAAAAATCAAAAACCTGATATTATATGCCTTCAGGAATTTCTTTTACTTGGGAATCCGAAAGTGGAAGAAACTTTTTTGTTATCTGCTCTGGGCGGTGAATATTATTCGCATATGAAAGTGATTGGAAGCGGGAAAAACAGATTCTACGGAATTATTACTCTCAGCAAATTTCCCATTGTCAGAAAAGGCGAAATAATTCATCCCGGTTCTTCGAGTCTTTCAATTTACACTGATGTGGTGATAGAAAAAGATACTTTCAGAATCTATAATAACCATCTCCAGTCCTTCAGATTGCACAGAATGGAGCGTTCTTTCATAGAAGAGCTGGCAACATCTGATGATAAAGAGACGATTAATGAAGTCAAGAGCCTGTCAGTAAGTCTTAAAAAGGGCTTTGCTAAGAGAGCTACCCAGTCTAAGGTTGTAAAGGATCATATTAACCTGTCTCCTTATCCTGTTATGGTTGTTGGTGACTTTAATGATACACCTGTATCGTATGCTTATAGAAAGATACGTAAAGGACTAAACGACTCCTTCCTCAATTCCGGATATGGAGCAGGATTTACATATAAAGGGAATTATCCTCCAAACAGGATAGACTATATTTTATATAATAACCCTCTTATCAACAGTTATTTCGAAATAATAAAGGTAAGATACTCCGATCACTATCCCATAATGGCCTACTTCAAGAAGAAATATTAGAAAGGAAGCTTTCTGAAATCGACATTTCCGCCCGAGATTATCAGGCCGATCTTTTTCCCTTTAAACAATCCGGGATTTTCTTTTACTACAGCAAGTACAGTCGCAGAGGAGGGTTCAATAATTATTTTCATTCTCTCCCAGATGAGAAGCATGCATTCAATGATTGAATCTTCCTTAGCGGTGAGAATTCTATCTACATTCTTTCTGATAATTGAAAAGGTAAGTTCACTCAGAGATGTAAGAAGTCCGTCAGCACATGTCACCGGATTAACTGAAGGGGTCAGAATTCCGGTTGTGAAGGACAAGTATGCATCATTAGCATTCAGAGGTTCAGCACCTATGACCTGAATTCTGCTATCAATACCTTTTACGCATGTCGAAGTACCACTCATCAATCCACCTCCTCCAACTGGTGCAATAACTATTTCAAGGTCACTTATTTCATCAAGAAGTTCGAGGGCAGCAGTTCCCTGTCCGCAGATTACATTGAAATTATCGTAGGGATGAATAAGCGATGCCCCGGTTTTTTCCATTATCTGATGGGTTGTTTCTTCACGCGCCTGCAATGTCGGTTTGCAGAAAGTGATCTTAGCTCCATAGCCGGCAACCGCATTTTTCTTCACAACAGGTGCATTTTCAGGCATCACTATGTTGGCTTTTATTCCATTCATAGCTGCAGCCAGGGCCAGAGCAGCAGCATGATTTCCTGAGGAATGTGTTACAACACCTTTAAGCTTTTCCCCGGCCGACATAGAAAGAACAGCATTGGTTGCACCTCTGAATTTGAATGCCCCCACTTTTTGAAAATTCTCACATTTAAAAAAAAGCTCGCAGTTAAAAATCTCATTTAGTTTCAGAGACTTCATAACAGGAGTGCGATGAATGAAAGAGCTGATTCTTAAATGAGCGGCCTGAATATCGGAAAGTTCGGGTAATACCATTGAAAATGTTTTCTCAAAAATAAAAAATTAATTCAAGTCAAACGGTTTATTCCTAACTTTGAATAGTAGTTAAATATTCCAGATCATGAAACCATTCACCCATCCCTGGCATTCCATCGAAACAGGGAAAAATGCTCCTGCTTTCGTGAAAAGCATAATTGAAATTCCAAAAGGATCTAAAGGGAAGTATGAGATGGATAAGGATACCGGGCTGCTGCGACTCGACAGAGTGTTGTTTTCATCAGTTCATTATCCAGCTAACTATGGCTTCATACCTCAGACTTACTGTGACGATCACGACCCGCTGGATATTCTGGTTATCTGTTCAATTGATGTTTATCCTATGTGCATTGTTGAAGCAAAAGTGATTGGAGCGATGGAGATGGTGGATGGAGCTGAGCGCGATGATAAAATTATTGCGGTTGCAGGGAATGATATGTCAGTAAATTATATTAATGACTTATCAGAGCTTCCACCCCACACTCTTGTTGAGCTTAAAAGGTTTTTTGAAGACTATAAAAAGCTTGAACATAAAAATGTTATCGTGGAGCAATTCATGGACAGGGAAAAGGCATTTAAAATTATTCTGGAGAGCATGGGGCTTTACCAGGAAAAGAAAGATACTCTGATTCAACGTCAGTAGACAGATTACTTTGTCTTTGCCGTGGCAATAATCATTTTTGAATTCAATCTGTTTCCCAGAGAAAGCACATTCACCAGGTCCTGAATTGGAAGTGAATTATCAAAACGCAACATTATGAAAGCTTCGGGTGAAAGTTTGAGTTCACTTTTAAGCTGTGATTCAAGCGCATCAAAGGAGACCTGTGTATTGTTTACGTAATATAGCTTCTCTTTTGTCATTGTTAAGTTGATCTCCTTCTTCTGAAGTGTCTGGCTGCTCTTCGAATTGGGCAATGAAACTTTTATCATACTTGGATTAAGCAGAGTGGACGTAATAATGAAGAACAGCATGAGAAAAAACATAATGTCGTTCATTGACGAAGTAAAAACTTCTGCTGTAAGATCTTTTTTCTTGCGAAGGTCTATCATTTTGACGGGCTTTTTAACAGGTCAATGAAATTCATCGCATTCCATTCGAGCTGGTGTATTGCTTTGTTTAGTATAATATTGAGCCAATGATACCCTATATAGGCAGCTATGCCGACAATAAGTCCGGCTGCACTGGAAACCATTTTGACATAGAGTCCGGCAGAAACAGTTCCTATACTTACATCGCTGGTCAAAGAGATATTGAAAAATATTTTAATCACACCTATTATAGTTCCAAGAAAACCGAACATCGGGGCTATGCCCGCTATGACGGCAAGAATCTGCACATTTTTTTCCAGGTCATATACCTCAAACTTGCCAGCTATTTCAATAGATTCTTCAATTTCTTTAATTGGTTTTCCTAAACGGGAAATACCTTTTTCTATCATACGGGCAATAGGCTTTGCGGTATTTTTGCAGAGTGTTAGTGCCGAGTCGGTCCTTCCATTGAGGATATATTCATGTATGCTGTTCATAAACTCCACATCAGAACTGAGATGACGTCTGATAGTCAGATAACGCTCAATAAAAACATAAACGGCTATTATTGACAGTAAGCCTATTGGTATCATAATAATACCACCTTTCATTAAAATGTCAATCAGCTTTACTGCTTCAGGTGCAGTTTGTACAGGCAGAGAAGGTACAGCTGCAATAGTCTTATTAAGTGTATCAAATGTCACTATATTTAAAAAGAGTGCAATCATATTGTATTGTTTTAATATTTATATGAATCTAAACGAAATCTGAAAGGAAAAAGTATCGCTTTCACCAAATTTGCCTGTATAATAAAGCTTGGAATTTACAGTTATAGCATAAAAATTCCAAATTTAGTTGTTAACACAGGTTTTTCCTAAAGAGTTTGTACATTTGTTCATTATATTCTCCGGTTCTGGATTGGTGATAATAAAATAAGAAACCTGAAAGCTAAATAATAGGATAAAAATGCTGTACAATTACATTTTACTGGCGATTGATCAACCACATTTAAAAGACACAAATGCAGTTAATAATGTTGGTGAACTGCTCATGAAGGGGGGATTTATTATGATCCCTATACTTCTCCTGTCGATATTCAGTATATATCTTTTTATAGAGAGATTCATTTATATCAGAAAAAGTGCTGTTGTTGATGATAATCTTATTTATAATATTTTAGTCGAGCTCGGGAATAAACGACCCGAAGAAGCATTGTCGCACTCAAGAAATAATGACACATCGCTTGGCAGGATCCTTGAAAGCGGATTGAGTCAGCCCGGAAAAACTCCAAAGGACATTGAAAATTATATGGAAGCTACTGCCAATATTGAAATTTCTGAGATGGAAAAAAATACCGGCTATCTTGGTATTATTGCAGGTATTGCTCCGATGCTCGGGTTTATTGGTACCATTGCGGGGGTTATAAAGATCTTTTACAACATATCGCTGGCTGATAACATAAGTATCGGAATCATAGCCGGCGGATTGTACCAGAAAATGATCTGCAGCGGAACAGGATTAATTGTTGGAGTAATTGCGTACAGTTGCTATCACTATTTACAGATGATGATAGACCGCTACTCTATTGATATGCAAAGAAAGGTAAATGAGGTAGTAAAAGCATTATAGGAATGATAATCAAGAGAAAAAAACAATTTAAAGCCGAGGTAAGTACATCATCTCTCAATGATATTATGTTCTTCCTGCTTTTGTTTTTCCTGATTGTATCCTCGCTGGCTAATCCCAATGTGATCAAGCTATTGCTTCCTAATTCAAAATCAGCCCAGAATCTTAATAAACAGCAGATTACACTCTCAGTTACAAAAGACAAAAAATACTATATCGACAGCCATCTGATAAATTTTGAGGACATCGAACCACTTTTAAAGTCAAGAATCATTACTCTTCAGGAGCCGACAGTTATTCTCAGACTTGAATACACACTTACCGTACAGGATCTTGCTGATCTTCTCGAGATTGGCACCCGTTTAAAGGTAAAGATGGTTATGGCTACAAATAAAACTCCCGGCTCTTAGAAAAGACGGATAATAAATGTTTCCTTAAAATTATTAAAATTTTTTATCTTCGTGCCCTTAAATTGCATGCTAACTATTTATATACTCCTGGTAAATGAAAAAATATTTAAAATCACTTTTCCTGTTTAACTGGAAGAGATTATTACTGTTACCTCTTGTTTTAATCTTTCCACTCAGCCTTTTTGCAGCAGGTGGTACGGTCCCTTCTATTGGACCGGTGAGGCTTGAGTTTATTATTTTCGGATTAATCCTTCTTGGTGTCGCGCTTTTTCATAAGCAGACATTCTGGGTTGCAGTAATCGGACTCACAGTTCTTTTAACTTTCAAACTTGTTTTTGATCCGGGATTTCACCTGATGGAGCATCTTTTCGGAACGACTCCTTTTGGTGACCAGATAATGGATAAAGGATTACGCCAGGGCGAATGGGGAATTATACTCAATCTTCTTGGTCTTTTGCTTGGGTTTGCCATCTTATCAAAAATATTTGAAGAATCGGGTGTTCCTGATGTCCTGCCAAGATTTCTCCCTGATGATTGGAAAGGTCCATTTATTCTTTTGATATTTGTATTTATTTTATCCTCATTCCTTGATAATATTGCTGCTGCCCTTATCGGTGGAACTATAGCAATTGTGGTTTTTAAGAAGAGAGTTCATATTGGTTATATAGCTGCCATTGTAGCCGCCAGTAACGCCGGAGGAAGCGGAAGTGTTGTTGGAGATACAACTACCACAATGATGTGGATTGACGGAGTGAGTGCTTTCAATGTTTTACATGGATTTATCGCCGCCGGTATTGCTTTGTTATTTTTTGCCTGGTTTGCTTCTCACCAGCAGGATAAGTTCCAAAGGATTCAAAAAGATGCAAATCCGGATGCCAGGATTGACTGGGTNAAAATATTTAATGTNGGCCTTATGCTCGCAGGAGCAATTATTTCAAATATACTATACGACATGCCTGCCCTGGGAGTTTGGATAGCTATTGTCATAGGAACTCTNCTCAGACCTGTACCATGGAAAGAGGTTCCTGGTGCAATTAAAGGAACAATATTCCTGCTCTGTCTTGTATTCTGTGCTTCGCTGATGCCTGTTGACGAACTTCCNAAGGCTTCGTGGATCACAGCTCTTGCATTGGGTTTCCTTTCAGCTGTATTTGATAATATTCCACTTACGAAACTTTGCCTCGAACAGGGTCATTTTGACTGGGGAATGCTTGCCTACAGTGTCGGATTCGGAGGTTCAATGATCTGGTTCGGTTCTTCTGCAGGAGTCGCTATTACCAATAAGTTTCCTGAATCGCGTAATGTAATTCTCTGGGTTAAAAACGGCTGGCACGTTGCTGTCGCTTATGTTATCGGATTCTTCGCCCTATACCTTATCATGGGATGGGAACCTGCAGATAATAAGGAACATAAAATAATAAATTGCCCTGTTCCAGGGTGTCCGATGGGTACAGTACCATTAACAGAAAATATACCAGGAACAATTGGTTATCTGGAGCTGATAAAATAATCTCTCACTAATCTGACCTAATAAATTGAAGGCTGTCTAATAAAGGCAGCCTTTAATCTTGATGCTTCAAAGAGATTTGGGGATTCCTCGCTGACGCTCGGAATGACTATGTTTTTGAGAAGCATTAGGGGGGCAGAAGTGGCGATTCGAAGGTGAACTGTTAACTTGAACGACAATTGATTATACGAATCGCCACTTCTGCCCCCCATAAACACCTAATTGCCATGTCATTCCGGGCGTAGCGAGGAATCTCCTNTAATAATATCAGAATCTGCCAATAAAAAAAAAGGCTGCCCCATTAGAACAGCCTTTGTATTTTTATCTGAATTTACTATTATCCGAATAGACTCCATGCAACAGTAACACCTGCCATAACAACCGATACCATTGACATAAGTTTAATAAGAATATTCATTGATGGACCGCATGTATCTTTGAACGGATCACCTACAGTGTCACCTACAATACTTGCTTTATGGCATTCACTTTTCTTCCCGCCATAATTTCCTCTTTCAATATATTTTTTGGCATTATCCCATGCACCACCTGAGTTATTGAGCATACTGGCAAGAGTAAATCCTGTTGTCATCCCTCCCATCAACAAACCAACAACTCCGGGAACACCAAAAACAATACCTGTAACTACAGGAACAATAATAGCCATAAGAGCAGGCATAACCATTTCTTTCTGTGCCCCTTTGGTAGCGATAGCTACGCATTTTGCATATTCTGGTCTTCC
>JGI20214J51088_10001757_pt1 | contig 14718 bp, 13 predicted proteins | sample WetSurMetagenome_FD_51088 | JGI IMG/M metagenome (IMG submission 51088) | reverse complement strand
AGCAAAAAAATTGGGTATTTAAGTTTATCCAACCCCAAAGCTGTCAGAACACCCATTAGTTAGCAGAAAACTGACGCGCCTTCTTTAACCGACTCAGCAAAACCACTCGGCTCTCAGGCGCTTCATTAATAATATTGTACCCTGTTCTTTCAGCCAATTGAGCAGCGAAATCTTTGACTTCTCCATGCATTGGCATGCGGTCAAAGCCTAAGCGCAAGTTGGAAAAGCCAATGTGCATGTAAGCTTTGACTTCAATGTAGGTAGGATTTGCTTTCTCAATAAGTTTAGCGTATTCGCCTACAGCGGTCATGTTATGTTGTTTTACCATTGTCATTCGAACCACGGTGGGGCAACTGAAACTCTGCAATAAACCTAGCGTTTCGTTCACTTTTACCCATGCCCTAGGGAACAGCGGTCGGCACACTCTCTTGTAAACTTCTTCGTTTGGGGAACACAAGGAAATGTAGAGTTGGGTGGGTTCTTGACTTAGTTTCGAAAGCTTCGAGGGCAAGGTGCCGTTTGAGACAAGAAAAGTGGTTAACCCCTTCTGATGAAAGGTATGTATGAGTTCACCTAGCGGTTCGTAGAGGGTTGGTTCACCAGTTAAGCTTATAGCAACTTGTTTGGGTCTTTGTGCCTCTTGGAGTTTGCGCCAATCTGCTTTTTCGTTGCCTTTATAACCTGTCAAAATCTTTTCCTGGGCTCTAAAACAGCCTTCAACAATTTCTTCAGGTGTATCCTTGCTGGGATTTTTCATTTCGTCCCATGTAACCTCCAAATCCCCACTCTGTGCCCTCCAGCAAAACAAGCACTGTTGCGTGCAAGAGTAGAGGGATGGCGTCATCTGGATGCAGCGGTGGGATTGGATACCGTAAAACTTCTGTTTGTAACATACTCTACCGTTGACTATGGACTCGTAAAGCCACTTGCACCTTTTAACCCCCGAGTGACTTCCAATTAAATGGTACTTTTGTTTCTTGAGAGCACCCAAAAGTGGCGAGGCAGGCTTATTCTCCAAAGTTTACACCGAGTTCTTTAACATTAGAAAAAGCGTCTTTTAAAAATCCCTCTGTCCATAAGTGGTTTTCAGTATGTAATACCTGTTCAAGCTGTTTTAATCTGGCTAATCTTTGTGTTTTGTGTTTGAAAGGTAAAGTTTAAAATNATCCCTATGTTAAATCATGAGCATCAAGCAAAGTTGGCTACCTATTTAGGAGAGCAAGTAGTTTGAATAAGAAAATTATCATAGTTACCATCCTATTCGTCATGGTGTTTTCTGCAGTCGTTGCTCCTCTTGAAGTTTATGCACAGAACACAAACCTTGGTGTAAATCTGCTTCAAATTACGCCTAGTGAAGCAACCGGTCCGGTTGGGTCAACGGTTAACGTTATAGGAACTCTCTATACTTCTAATGGCTCATACCAGCTTTTTGTGGGTAGAACACTTGTCGCAAGCGGAAAATCTCAAGGTTACTACGTTGAAACGAACTTTATTGTTCCCCAACTTCTAAGTGGACCTTATGCACTAATTCTTCGAGATGTTGCTATAAACATCAACTCAACTAAGCAGTTCACTGTAACAACAAAATATGGGATTAACGCGGTTCCTTCATCAATACAGGAAGGCAGCAACGTAGTGTTGAACGTCACTGTTTCGGGAGGCAAATTGGGCACTTCTTACAGCGCAAATGTCGGTGTTGCTCTTCCAAGTCCGCTTAGCACAGTTTACACAAAGTCAGTATTTTTAGGAAACCCCAACGAACTGGGAACTGCGAGTGCCCAGATTACTTTTCCCGACAGCAGTTTCCTACCAAGCGGTTCACTCACTGATTACGCGGGAACCTACACCGTCTACTTTAACCAATCGCAGACCTTAGCTCAGAATACGTTTGCAGTAAACTTCATCGATTCAACAACCCCGCACAGAGGTCAAACAGTAAACGTTCGAGCCACAGCTTACCAAGCTAACGAGGCTGCAACCCTCACCGTAACGAACGTTAAATCAGGGACAGCTATCTACACAGCTCCTGTATCGGCCACAGCAGACGGAGTAATCAGCACAAACTGGGTCGTTTCAGCCAACGCCGACGTCGGCGACTACACAATCAAAATAACGCCTCAAATCACACAAAAATCAATACCTGATACACAAACCTTCATGGTTCCTGGATACTCCATTAAGGTCCAAACCAACAATTTGGCGGGACAAGCCGTTGGAGGAATTGCAATTTCGGCTATAGATGCATCAACTAAAACTGCATACAATACAACGAGCGATTCAAATGGGGTTGCAAACTTTAAGCTTGAATCTGGCACAAACGTTCTTACNGCTTTCTGGAATGCAGTTAACGTTGGAGGAGAAAACATCACGGTCAGTGGAGATGCAACTTTTATCTTAAACTGTCAGCTAACTAACATAAAGATAACGGTAAAAAACACTAACGGAATCGCTATGCCTTTCGTTGACCTGAACATAGCTTATCATTACCAAAGCAGTGCAGGAACAAAAACTGGAAGCGCTACGGGTCAAACCGATTCTTCAGGAAGCTATACAATAACCTCAGGTTTTGCTGGAGCAACCTACATCATAGATGCCTCGATTTACAATCAGATTTTTAATTCAGGCAACAACACGGTTAGCAACCTGCCAACTCAAGCAACTGCCCAAGTATTCATAATTTGCCCAAGCGAAACCTTGTCCATACATATTCTAGGTTCTAACCAAGAGCCAATTCCCAATGCACGTATCGAATTGGTAGAGTTATCAAATGGTCTGTTTTATTCTGCTTCAACCAACAGCAACGGTACTGCTACAACCCAAGCGACATTCGGAATGTATCGCGCCCGAGTCTTCAAAGATAATACTCTTATCAATGAAACAAACGTGAATATCTTTAGCAGTAGCCAACAGCAAATCCACTGTACATTGTACGGTATTCAACTTTCGGTTGATGTTGTTGACTTCTTTGGGGCTCCAATTTCGAATGCTGATGTAACGTTAAATGGGCCAGTACATACCTCATCCGTTACTCAAAACAACGGAAAAGCTACCTTTAACAATATCATCGGTGGCAACATGCAAATAATCGCACAAGTTTCAGGAACACAAGAGGCTTCCCAAGCAATAACAGCAACAATTAATCAACCAACCACTGTTCAAATAAAAATCGACAAATATGTGGCTCTCGGGCCGATTTTGATTCAGACAAGCGCATTCTTGACAATTCTCGTAATTCTAATAATTATTGTGCTGTTTGCCATCGTTGAGATCTACAGGCGAAGAGTTAAACGTGTATCTGCAACCTAAATTTCTCCCTTTTATAGAAAAAAGTTTATATGGCTTCCAAATCAATAATGGAAAACTAAGGGTCAGTACAAAACACAATATTTTGATTTGACAATTGAGGTGTATCTGTTGGCTCAATCAAAAGCTTGTTCTCCAGCATGTCAATCTTTTAAATGCGCAAAAAACTCTGTTTTCTACAGACGGGATTCTGTTTGGTGCAGGGAAACCGAAGAGCAATGCAACGTCGCAAAATGTACATATTCAATGTGCATGAAAAGGCGCATGTTGCCTGGCGGAATTTGCGGTGAGACCATCAAACGCAAGACCGTTGAGAAAGATGTCGACGACTTCTTCGATGATTCAGTGAAACTTAAAGGGAAAGCTTTACGCAAACTTGGAGACCAGGACTTCTTTTAAAATTAAGACTAAAACAAAAATTGCTCGTGTAAAGACACGAGTTTCCATTNTCTATTTNGATTTAACCCGTTTCACTACTGGTGGTTTAACCTTCTTCAAAATCCTGTATCCACAGATGATGCATTTGGTTTCTCCGCCACGTAGCTCTAGCTCTTCAGAAGGTACTCTTGAACCACATCTCATGCATTCATAAACAATTCCTGATTTTTCCATAAAGAACGCCTGTCTACAAAGAAAAGCATTTTACTTTTAAACATTTCCAATACTTGCTGATAATGAGGATGAATAGTTGAGAAAACGGCTTCGCGACAAGCTTTCAGAAACTCTTCCCGCAGAAACTTTGAGTAAGGTTTACAATTCTTTTGACATAATAGGTGACATTGCAATAATCAAAATACCGTCCAGCAACATTGCCAACGCAGAGAAGGTTGCAAAAAAAATAATGGCTATTCACCGAAACATAAAAACCGTCCTCACGCCCGTAACTCAAATCACCGGAGATTTCAGAGTTAGAGAATTAAATCTGTTGGCAGGTGAAGACAAAACAAACACAATTCATAAGGAAGCTGGGTGCATTTATGTGATCGATTTAGAAAAGACCTATTTTTCGCCCAGACTTTCATATGAACATAAGCGCATAGCCAGCCTAGTTAAGAGCAACGAAACTGTGGTCAACATGTTTGCTGGCGTGGGCTGCTTTAGCATTCTCATCGCAAAAACCATAAGCCTCGTCAAAGTTTATTCAATAGATGTTAACCCAACCGCTGTAGACTGCATGGAGAAAAATGTTAAAATCAACAAAGTTCAAGGTAGCGTCTTTCCAATATTGGGTGACTCAAAAGACATAATTTCAGCTCAATTAGGCGGCCTAGCAGACCGCGTGTTAATGCCCCTCCCTGAGAAAGCCCTTGAATATTTGCCATATGCACTTTTGGCGCTAAAACCATCAGGCGGCATGATTCATTACTATGATTTCCAGCATGCTCCCGGAAAAGAAAATCCTATCGCGAAGACAAAGTTGATTGTTACCAAAAAACTTGATAATTTAGGTATAAGTTACGTGGTCGTTAATTCGCGTGTGATGCGTCCAACGGGTCCAAACTGGTACCAAACGGTGTTAGACATACAAGTAAATTCGTTGCCAAACAAGTTTTAATAACTGAAACCTCACCTATTCTACTTCGTGGAATCCGATGAAACGTAAATTAATGGAAATCCTTGCTTGCCCAATTGACAAGTACCATCCTCTTCAACTTCATGTCTTTGAAGAAAAAGACGAAATAGTGGAAGGCTTAATCGTTTGCCCCAAATGTCTACGCTGGTACCCAATTCGCGATGAAATCCCCGAGATGCTTCCCGACGAACTACGCAAAGCGGACGATGACTTGCCTTTTCTAAAGAAATGGAAGGAAAAAGCGCCCCCGCAAATAGTTTCTGAAGGTAAACCCTTCAACCTAAAATAATTTTTTACTTTTTTAATTCTATTGCTNTGTTTTTTGCTGAAGACTCTAGTGCTGCTGTAGCAACTGTTAGGGCTCTTACTCCATCTTCTCCTGTTACGATAGGTTTTTTCTTTTCCACTATACAATCTACAAAGTGTTGTAGTTCTGCTTTAAGAGGTTCTTGGAATGGATAGCGTGGCTGTACAGATTGAGTTTGTTGTTCAATCCACATGTCCTGAGTAATATAATCTAAACGCATAATGGCGTCGCTTCCTGTAACAGTTAAAGTGCGGGTCTTATAGGGTGTTAGCCAGTTGGATTCAATGAAGGCGCTCTTGCCATCCGCATAAGTAAGCATTATATGAGCGTAATCTTCAAATTTTTTAATTCTCATGCTTCCCATCTTTGCATAAACCGAAATCGGATCTTCACCGGAAATGAACCGCATAACATCAATATCATGAATAGCAGTATCCTTAACGACGCCAACATCCCCTATTCGTTCTGGCCACTGGGAAACCCGCTTGGCAGTTGCACAAACTAATTCTCCGATTTCCTTGTTCTCAACCGATTCACGAATCATCTGCAAACCAGGGATAAAACGCATCAGAAAGCCCACTGTTAAATGCAATCCCTGGTTTTTGGCAGTTTGCACCAACTCCTCTGCTTGCTGGGGAGTGGTTGCCATGGGCTTCTCCACTAAAACATGTTTTCCCGCATTTAGTGCATTCATTGCTTCGTGCGCCAGAATCGTTGACCAAGTGCAGACGTTTACGGCTTCAATAGATTTGTCCTTTAACATTTGGGTGCTATCAGAGTAGGCTTTTGCGCCGTACTGGGCTGCCATAGCTTTGGCTCTTTCAGTATTAACATCACATACAGCAACGAGTTCAGTTGAGGGAAGTTCTTTGTAGACTCTTGCGTGGTTTTTTCCCCATTGTCCAGTTCCAATTACTGCAACGCCAAGTTTTTTCAATTCTTATCAGTTCCTCTACCTAACCCACAGTATATGAAGCCTTCTGCTTCAACCTTTTTTGGTTCAAAAATACCTATCAAATCCACGATTACTGAAGGATTCTTCATTAGGGCTTTTAGTTTTTTGATGTTCAAGTTTTTGAATTGTTCCTGCCCAGTCAAGATTACAATACAGTCTGTGCCCTCTACTGCATCGTTTAGGTTGGTTTTCACTATTCGCCACTCCTGTGGTCCCATCTTTGATATAGGGTCGTAGAGGCTTGCTTTGGCACCTTTCAATTCAATCATTTTAACAAAAATGCCTGTAGCTGTAGTAGGGTTAGCAGTCCCCAAAACGGCAACTCTGGCTCTTCTCAAAGGTTTGCCGCATTTTCGTAAAGCATCCTGCGTTAAATTGACTGCGTGTTTAACCATGTCCTCGTTTATTTGTCTAGCCAATGTGGGAAGCCTAAGTTTGGCATTAAAGTTTTCAGCGCTATCAAGCAGCAGATAAGCTTCATGTTTGCTTTCTTCATCAACAATGGTTGGGAAAAAGTTTGGGTCGTTGAGTTCCAATAGTTTTATAACTTTGAAATAGTCGATGTTCGCGTTTTCGCAGAAAACCGCCAATTCATTAGCTAAAGCCCTATTGGAGTCTTGTTTTGCCACTGTGAAAAGTGTGGCGATTTCTGCCGTTTTCAGGTCAGTTACCTCTTTGATCTCTTTTGTTATCGTTTTGAGGATTATTGAGGCTGAGTTTAAGCTTGTTGGGTCGGTAGCTGCAACCTTCAACTCCAAATTAGCTATCAAAGCGTCTGCGGTAAGAATTGGGTTGTAGGCTAAACCGAAATCCGTCCCTACCTTGAAGCCTGAAGTATTTTCCAAGGTTTCCTTCATTGGTCCCTCGATAAAGCCAAAACCCGCAATGCCACCATAAATAACTAATGTGCCTTGGCGAAGGGCAGCTCCAACTTGTTTAGTAGCGCTAACTATTTGTGAGTAGTCGGTTTTTTTCTGTTCGTCAACTTTTGCTCCCACAGCGATAACGATGACGTCACTTTTGGAAACAGCTTCTTTACGTTCGGAACTGACGCTTATTTGTCCTTTATTGATGTAGTTTTTTAGTTTAGTTTCCACTTGTGATTGCGCACTGGCTGTTTTTCCCTTTGCCACCTTTTTTACAACACTTGCATCAGCATCAGTGCAGATTACTGTGAACCCTGCTTCTGCAAAAGCGTTAGCATAGAGAATTCCTTTTTGTCCGCATCCAACTACGCTCACAGTATATTTTGAGCGTTTCTCGTTGGTATCGACTTCTTCGGTTTTTAGGTTTAGGACTGCAGGCATCGGCGGTTCCTTTCCTGACAAATTTGGGGGTTGTTATATGGTTTCGAGGATTTTCTTAAGCCTTGCGCTGTAGTCTTCGACNAGTTGTAATGCTTTCTGTTGGTTTTTTGCCTCAGCGTACAATCGGAAGACTGGTTCAGTTCCGCTTGGCCGAATCANGATGGCGCTGGCGTCGCTAAACCAGATTTTGACTCCGTCTATGGTGCTGACGTTTTCACCCTTAACCTGCTCGTAGATTTTCTGTTGCAGAATAGCCTTTTTGTCGTCTGGGCACTCGATTTTTCCCTTTTCAATGAAGTATTGTGGTTGCTCAGCAACGAGTTGAGCAAGTGACTTACCCGTTTCAGCCATGATATTAAGCAACAAAACAGTCGTCATCGCACCGTCACGGACCGCTTGGTGTGGACCATAAAATACTCCACCGTTCTCTTCTCCACCCAAATTGGCGTTTTCTTCCTTCATCTTTTGAGAAACAGTTACGCTACCGACTTTGGTCCAAACTAATTCACCTTTGAAAGCTTCAACAATATCCTTAATTAGGGTGGATGAACTAACTGGCGTGATTATTTTTGCGCCTGGGTTCTTTTGTAGGTATTGTTTTATGATGACGGCGAAGGTTTTGTCTCCCCAGTAAATCTGGCCATTTGCATCAACGAATATAGAGCGGTCAGCATCACCGTCAAAGGCTACTCCCATGTCTGCTTTGATTGCCTTCACCGTTGAAGCCAAATCACCCAAGCTCTCAGGACGAGGTTCGGGCATTCTGCCAGGGAAAGTTCCGTCGATGTTGGCGTTTACACTTGTGATTCTGCAGCCAAGTTCCCTAAGAAGTGGCGGTGCGGTTAATCCTCCAACGCTGTTTGCAGCATCGACAACAACATGATAGTGGGCATTGGCAATTCTTGTTTTGTTAACATGTTTCTTTATAGCTTGAATGTATTCATCATTAATGCCAGCTAACTCACGCTTCACCCCGAGTTTGTCCCATGAGGCAAGGACGATTTTGTTGTCAAAGTAAATGTTCTCAATCTCAACCTCTTGTTCATGTGAGGTTTCGATACCGTCACTCCAAATTACTTTAATTCCATTGTATTCTGGTGGATTGTGTGACGCTGTAATTATTACTCCGCCATCCATCTTGTGATTTTTTACGGCAAATTGCAAGGAAGGTGTAGGCGCCATCCCAGCAAACAACACGTTACATCCAGTAGCGGTTAAGCCTGAAATTACTGCTTTAGCGAACATGGGACCGCTAGTTCTTGCATCGTATCCCAATAGTAAATTCTTGTCTTTCCCAAAAAAAGTTCCAATAGACTCTCCTACTTTAATGGCCATTTCAGGTGTCAACTCTACGTTGACGAGGCCTCGTATTCCATTTGTTCCAAAAAGTTTCCTTGAACTCATGTAAATTCAACTCTAGCTAATTAACAGTCAAGTTTAGGTTTTAAAACGTTTCAGTAACTTCCTTTGCAGGGCAGACCACTTGACCATCATGCATATGAACGCTGTCTTTAACATTAGCGTGGTCGCCTACAACACAACCCTTTGGAAGCCTGACTCCTTTGCCTATTTTTGCACCTTCGCCAACGATTGCTCCGTTTAAGAATGCACCGTCGGAGACGTGTGCCTCTGCTAAGATGACTGAATTGGAGATTTGCACGTTGTTGCCGACTTTTACATTTTTACCCAGGATGGTGTAGGGGCCGATTACTGAGTTTTCACCGACCAGGACCCCAGTATCTATAGCAACGGGGTTTTTTACATATGGTTCATGGTTTTCTTGTTTGGTTTTTTTTGCGAGAGATTCAAGGACTATCTTGTTTGCTTCTAGGAATTCTTGGGGTTTGCCAATATCTATCCATAACCCGGTGATGCAAATTCCGCTTAGTTTGCCTTCTTCAGCTAGCTTGGGAAAGACTTCTCGCTCGATAGAAACTGCTCTTCCTTCAGGAATGTACCCGAACACTTCTGGGCTGAGTACGTAGGCACCAGCGTTTATGAGGTTACTGGGTGCTTTACCTTTGGGTGGTTTTTCCACGAACCTTTTAATGGCATTGCCTTTTAGTTCTGCCACGCCAAAATTGCATGGGTCCTCAACTTTGCAGAGTGCAATAGTGGCGACTGCGCCCGATTTTTTATGTGCTTCAAGTAGTTCGCGGTAGTTTATGTCAGCGTATATGTCACCATTTAACATGATGAATGGCTCCTTGTGCCCAATCAGCTTCTCTGCCTTCTTTAGAGGTCCCCCTGTTCCAAGAGGCATCTTGGGTGGGTCAACAGAAAACCGTATCTTTAAGCCGCATTTTGATGGTTTATGCTGTGTGATGTAGAATTTGGTAAGTGCGTTGACTGCAAGGATGGCTTCGTCGACTCCGCCATCGGCTAATCTTTCAAAAATCCATTGTAGCAACGGTTTGTTTACTATTGGAAAGAGAGTTTTGGGTCTGGAACAACTTAGGGGTCGCAGCCTTGTGGCGAAACCGCCTGCTAAAATCAATGCTTTCAGAGATGTCACCTTAGTTATGCAGTAGACTATTTGCTATTTTTTATATAAACAATTATGAACCTGAAATCTGAATTTTTGTCTATCGAATCCTAGTAATGGTTCATTGCAGAAACCTGTAGGGGCAGACTTTCACTAAGGGTAGGTCTCAATGACGTTCTCTACGCCATTAGCATGCTGAAAATCAGTAATTATTCCCACTCGATGGTTGCAGGCGGCTTATGAGTAACATCATAGACCACGCGGGTAACTTGAGGTATCTCGTTTGTTATCCGAGTTGAAATCTTTTCTAAAATCTGATAGGGTATCTTTGCGAAGCTGGCGGTCATAGCTTCACGGCTCTCCATTGCCCGAACAGCTACAACGTAGCCATAAGCACGTGCATCACCTTTAACACCAGTTGCTTTAGTATCCGTTAACACTGCAAAGTACTGCCACAGGTTATCGGCCAAATTGTTCCTTTCGATTTCTTCGCGGACAATTTTGTCGGCTTTCTTGGCTATTGCAACTTTTTCTTCGTTTAAGTCGCCGATTATCCGTACTGCCAAGCCTGGTCCAGGGAAAGGTTGGCGATTTACGATTTCTTTTGGCAATTCTAGCATTCGGGCAACTTTGCGAACCTCGTCTTTGTATAAGTCGCGGAGGGGTTCAAGAATTTTTTTGAACTTAATTTTTTCTGGTAAGCCTGCTACGTTGTGGTGGCTTTTTATTTTGTCAGAGTTTTTCCTGAAACCCGATTCAATCCTATCGGGGTAGATCGTGCCCTGAATTAGGTATTCTGCGCCTGATTCATTGGCGATTTCTTCGAAAACCCTGATAAATTCTTCACCGATGACTTTCCGCTTAGTCTCGGGTTCAATAACGCCTTTGAGTTTTGCCATAAAACGGTCTTGTACGTTTGCAACTACGAATTTAATTGGGTATTTTTGGAATGTTTCGCGTATTTGTTCAGGTTCGCCTTCTCGCATGAAACCGTGGTCAACGAAGACAGCCGTTAACTTTTCTCCTAGTGCTTGGGCAGCAAGAGCGGTAGCGACGCTTGAATCTATACCTCCGCTTAACCCAATTATTGCAGTCCCTTGTCCTGTTTCAGTCTGCAGTTCTTTGACCATTTTTGGTATAAGGTCTTCCATTTGCCAGTTGGCTTGGCACTTGCAAACTTGGAATATGAAGTTTTGGAGCATACGCATGCCTTTCTCGGTGTGGATGACTTCGGGGTGCCATTGGAGTCCGTAAATTGGTTTTGTCTTGTGTCTAAATGCAGCGACGGGGCAGTTGTCTGTGTGAGCCAATGCTTCAAATTCAGCGGGGGGCGCAAAAACGGTGTCGCCATGGCTCATCCATACCTTTTCATTCTCACTTAACCCTTCTAACACGCCTACTGGCTTGTCAATTGTAACTTGCGCAATACCGTATTCTTTACAAGTTGCAGGTTCAACTTTGCTTCCTGTTATCTGTGCTAAAATCTGGTGACCATAACATAAACCCAAAATCGGTAAGTTTACCTCTAAGATGCGTGGGTGGAGTTTTGGAGCGTTTGGTTCATAGACGCTTGAAGGTCCACCAGAAAATATTAGACCTTTAACGTTGAATTTTTCATTCAGAGTTGCCACTTCTTCCGGTGAGATATCGTGGGGAACAATTTCTGAATACACGCCATGTTCTCTAATTCTTCTGCCAATAAGATGGCAGTATTGCCCGCCAAAGTCAAGAACAAGTAGAGTATCGTATTTTTTTTGCATTGTAGTGGCTCAGAACTATTGGGGTTTAGCGTATAATTTAAGATTACTATCTATTTCCGGCTAAAACATGCATATTTATGGGCTGTGCTAAATTTAGCGTTCCAGCGTTTAATTCGAAATACTAAACTTTTATTAACTTAATCGTACGAATATTAAAAGGCTGTTTCAAAAAATAAGGTTTAATTGAAAGAACGTGCAGGAAATTTGGTTATGGAATTAAATGAAACCGACGTAAAAATTCTCAAAGGTCTTTTAGAGGATGCTAGGTTTTCAAGCAGACAAATCGCCAAAAATGTTGGCGTTTCAGTTGGCACAGTCTTATCCAGAATCAAAAAGATGGAAGATGATGGCCTCATCAAGGGATATGCCGTTATTCTGGACCATGAGAAACTTGGTTACCAACTAACTGTAGTGACTGAAATCACCGTTTCTAAAGGTAGACTCGTCGAAACAGAGAATGAAATAGCTAAAATTCAAAATGTTTGTGGCGTTTATGACGTTACAGGTTTAACTGACGCCATAATAGTTGCCAAGTTCAAGAGTCGAGAAGATCTCGGAGCCTTCACCAAGAAATTGCTTTCACTACCATATATTGAACGTACAAATACACACGTAGTCTTAACAACTGTGAAAGAAAACTTCCGCCTACTCTAAAAAGGAAAGTCAAAAATTAGGGCTTCGCTTTTTCTGAGTGGTGGTTTTCCATCTTGTATTTCTGTTCTGGTTGAGCGATAGTGATTTTTGTTCCCGAAGCCACTGGACCAGTAATCCAGACGTTTCCGCCGATGACTACGTTGTCGCCGATTACTGTTTCCGCACCAAGCAATGTTGCACCCGAGTAAATGACAACGTTGTTTCCTATCGTTGGGTGTCTTTTTCGCCCTTTGATGATGTTGCCTTTCTCGTCTTTTGGAAAACTCAATGCCCCTAGTGTTACGCCTTGGTAGAGTTTGACGTTGTCGCCGATTTCTGCGGTTTCTCCGATGACGACGCCTGTACCGTGGTCGATGAAGAAGTTTTTGCCGATTTTTGCGCCTGGGTGAATGTCTATGCCTGTTTGGGAATGGATGTGTTCACTCATTATTCTTGGAATCAGGGGTACGCCGCTGAGGTAAAGTTCGTGAGCTATTCGGTAAGTTGTTATTGCCAGTACGCATGGGTAACTTAGAATTACTTCTTCTTGGCTTACCGCTGCGGGGTCTCCGCTGTAGGCTGCTTGGATGTCGCCGCTGAGCATCGCGCGGATTTCAGGCAACTTTTCCAGAAGCTCCTTAACTACTACATGAGCTCTTTTTTGGCACACATCTTGTGGGCATTCGCTGATTTTTCTGCAAATATACTTGAGGCTTCGCTCAACTTCACCCGTAAGCCGTGTATAAACCGATGTTAGGGTGCTGCCCAGATGGTATTTTATGTTAGCTTTAGTGGTTTCTGAGTCGCCCAAATACCCTGGAAAAAGAACTGTGACTAAATCTTCTAAGACTTCGATTACTACTTTTTTTGAGGGAAGATCCCGTCCTTCAAGATGGTCCATTCCGCCATACTTTTGGTAGCTAGTCATGATTTCGTCGACTAGTTGAGGTAAACCTTTCTCAACCCAGTCTTGTTCCACTTTGTCATGGTTACGCATGAGCGTGGCTAGCATCCTATCTGGGTTCCAGCAGTCAACATCTAAGTTTTTGTCTTTGCATTCTCGACATTCTTTTGGGATTGGCTGGTTTGGATTTGTGGACATTTTGTTTCCCTTTCTTTAAACTATGTGAAAAGGGGGAATATAAGAAAAGCGTCTTTTGAAGGCCAATTAGATGGTTATAGCTACTTATGTTGGCTCTTGGAATAGGACAGTACTTAGATAGCGTTCACCTGTATCTGGCAGGATAACGACTATAAGTTTGCCTTTGTTTTCGGGTCTCTTAGCGATTTCTACTGCAGCATAAGCTGCTGCTCCAGATGAAATGCCGACGAGCATGCCTTCTTTTTGCGCAAGCTGCCTTGCCGTTTGCAGCGCCTGATCATCGGTGACCTTGAATATCTCATCAACCAAATCGAGCTTTAACACATCGGGTTTGAAGCCTGCACCTATTCCCTGGATTTTGTGTGGTCCTTTTTGTCCACCACTCAACACTGGCGAGCCTGTTGGTTCCACTGCTACAGCCTTAAACTCCGGTTTCTGCGATTTTATGAATTGGGCTATACCCGTTATTGTTCCACCCGTTCCCACACCAGCGACGACTATGTCAACTTTGCCGTCTGTATCTTCCCAAATTTCTGGACCAGTGGTTTCTCGATGGACTTTAGGATTTGCTAAGTTTTTGAATTGCTGGGGCATGAAGCTGTTCGGTGTGCTTGCGATAAGTTCTTCAGCTTTTTTGATCGCTCCACCCATTCCGTCCGGTCCTGGGGTGAGGACTAGTTGTGAACCGTAGGCTTTGAGGAGGTTGCGGCGTTCTACGCTCATGGTTTCGGGCATAGTGAGGATTAGTTTGTAGCCTTTTACGGCTGCTACCATCGCTAACCCGATACCGGTGTTGCCGCTTGTAGGTTCAACGAGGGTTGCGCCGGGTTTAATTATGCCTTGTTTTTCTGCTTCTTCTATCATGCTTAGGCAGATTCGGTCTTTGACGCTGCCGCCCGGATTTCTGGCTTCCAATTTAGCCACTACAGTGGCGTTGGCTCCTTGGTTTAGTTTGTTAATTTGGATTAGGGGTGTTTTTCCTATTGATTCCAAAACGTTTTTGTATATTTTCATCGTTAACACCTAAATTATATAACGGTGTTATAGTCGGCGTGATATAAACTTTATCACATCCAACCCAACACAGTTGCATAAAAACAGTAACACAACTAAACCTAAAACAATTGCGTTCAAACGCAAAGTAAAGCCTTTAAATGTGCCCTGTTCCTATATTTCCGCAACACAATGCGGAGGTCGCCCAGCATGGCCAAAGGCGTAGGACTGAGGCTCCTATCCCGCAGGGGTTCGTGGGTTCAAATCCCACCCTCCGCACCACCTATCCACTTTAATTCT
>JGI20214J51088_10001756_pt1 | contig 14739 bp, 14 predicted proteins | sample WetSurMetagenome_FD_51088 | JGI IMG/M metagenome (IMG submission 51088) | reverse complement strand
AATTAGAAAAAGTGACATCAGCTTAAACTTGTGTTTCAATTAGTTTTTAACAGGAATAAAAAAGCCAGCCGGTAAACGACTGGCTTTATGATTGTTATAATATTAACAACTTTCTAAATAACCCACTCCCAGCCCCATGCAAGGCTTGGCAGGCACTCCAAGGAGGAAAGCCCTAATGCCTTAACGCCTTTACACCGTTATGCCTTATTTGCGCTTCCCAGCACGCTCTCAACCTTGTGCTTATAGAGCTCCTTCAGCTTATCGCGGGCCGGACCAAGGTAATTCCGGGGATCAAATTCACCTGGCTTCTCGACGAAAACTTTGCGGATTGCAGCTGTCATAGCCAGACGGCCGTCACTGTCGATATTAATCTTGCAGACAGCTGAGGCTGCTGCTCTCCTGAGCTGATCCTCCGATACACCAGCTGTATTTTCCATCTTCCCTCCGTATTTATTTATCTCGGCCACAATATCCTGAGGAACCGACGATGCTCCATGAAGTACAATCGGAAATCCCGGAATACGCCTTTCACATTCTTCAAGTATATCAAACCGCAGAGGGGGAGGAAGCTCACCCGGTTTAACCTTAAATTTGAATGCCCCATGGGAAGTTCCTATCGAAATGGCAAGAGAGTCAACACCTGTTTTCTTTACAAAATCCTCAACCTCCTCAGGTCGTGTGTATGACGAATGATCGGCCGATACTTCATCTTCGATGCCTGCAAGAACTCCCAGCTCGCCTTCCACAGTCACATCGAACTGATGAGCAAACTCAACAACCTGTTTTGTCAGCCGAATATTTTCTTCATAGGGAAAATGAGAGCCATCAATCATTACTGAAGAGAAGCCTGTTTCAATGCACGACTTGCATGTCTCAAATGAATCGCCGTGATCGAGATGCAAAACTATTGGAATTGCATAGCCAAGCTCCTTCGCATATTCCACGGCTCCCTTTGCAAGATACTGGAGCAGAGTCTGATTTGCATATTTGCGTGCACCTTTTGATACCTGAAGTATCACTGGAGATTTTGTCTCCACACAGGCACTGATGATTGCCTGCATCTGCTCGAGATTATTGAAATTGAAAGCCGGAACAGCATACTTGCCGGTTATAGCCTTCCTGAATAATTCTCTCGAATTCACCAATCCTAATTCCTTATAATGAAGCATAATTTAATGTTTTAAATGACCGGTGAAAGATAATTATTTTGCCGTTGGCAGCCAAAATATATCAATAAAAAGGGGTATAATGAATATTTCAGTATCCCAAGCCACGCCATGTTATCCTAATTTCTTATCTTCGTAACCTTAAATTTTAAAAATGAAAAAGTCTTTGGTAACTTTTATTACCTGTCTGATTCTAATGCAGGTAAATGGTTTTGCCCAAAAACAGGTATGGTCGCTTGAGGAGTGTGTCAAATACGCTATTGATCATAACATTCAGATCAAACAGCAGACGATCCAGACCATGGTTCAGAAAAACGCGCTGGATCAGTCAAAGCTCAGTCTCCTTCCGACAATCAGCGGCCAGGCATCACACGACTATTCATTTGGCAGGGCTCTTGACCAGAATACATATACTTTCTACAATCAGACTGTTCTCCAGGATTATTTCTACCTGGGCGGAAGAACGGACCTCTTTAACGGTCTCCAGAACCTAAATACGATTCAGAAAAACAAATATGAACTTCTGGCTGGCGAACAGGATCTTCAGAGGATCCGCGACAATGTTGCACTAAGTGTTGCCCTTGCATACCTCCAGATCCTTCTCAACAAGGAGCTTGTTACGGCCAATGAAAACCAGCTTAACATTACATTGCAGCAGATTGAAAAGACAAAAAAGCTTGTTGACGCAGGCAGTGTTGCCCGCGGAAACCTCCTTCAAATAGAGGCACAGGCCGCCCAGGAAGAGCTAAGTCTGATAACGATGAAAAACCAGCTCGAGACATCATACCTTAACCTTACCCAGCTGCTCGAGCTGCAATCACCTGCAGGATTCGAGATTGTGGTTCCGGAAATCACTGTCGAACAGAATTCTGTCGTTACAGGCAACATCGATGAAATTTATGATCTTGCAGTGCAGTCGCGTCCTGAAATAAAGAGTTCTGAACTCAAGCTCACCGCAAGCGAGTATGCCCTGAAGATTTCCAAAGGTGCCAGAAGCCCCAGCTTTTCTCTCAGCCATACTTTCGGAACCAGGTATTCCTTTATTAAAGACGTTCCCGGCTTTCAGTCATTCGAGGAGCAGCTGAAGAACAATAAGAACTATGGGCTTGGCGTTTCGATGAGTATACCCATCCTGAACGGCTGGCAGGTGAATAAGAATATCTCAAATTCAAAACTTTCGGTCGAAAGCAGCCAGTATACGCTCGAAGGATCAAAGAAAGAACTCTACAAGAACATACAGCAGGCATATACCGATGCCGTGGCTGCTCTGAAGAAATACAATGCCAGCTCCAAGGTAGTAAGCTCAACCGAGGAATCATTCAGATACACCGAGCAGAAATTCAGTGTCGGAATGCTGACACCTGTCGATTACAACGTCTCAAAAACCCAGCTGCTGAATGCACAGTCTGACATGTCGCAGGCAAAATATGAATTCATTTTTAAAACAAAAGTTCTCGATTTCTATAAAGGATTACCTCTTAACCTGAATAAATAATTCCCAAACAAGGTCTAAAATCATGAAAAACCAGAAAATACTCAAGATCCTCGTCCCTGCTGTCATTCTTCTTCTCATCTTCGCAGTTGTTGGAAAAAAAGCCGGCTGGTTCGGAAAAGCCGCAACAGTAAAAGTAGCCGTTGAGAATGCGGAAATCCGTACTATTGTCGAAACAATAACCGCGAATGGCAAGATCCAGCCCGAAAAAGAAGTAAAGATCACTCCTGATGTTTCAGGTGAAATTGTTGAACTAACTATTAAGGAAGGCGATCATGTTGAAAAAGGGCAGCTGCTTCTCAGGATCAAACCCGATATCTATATCTCGCAAAAAGACAGGTCGATGGCAGCTATTAGTTCTGCACGCGCAAGGCTTGCCCAGGCCGAGGCTCAGTTTATCCAGGCAGAACTTTCGTATAAAAGGACAAAACAACTCTACGATGAACAGACAATATCAAAATCGGAATTTGAACAGACTGAAGCTTCCTACTCTGTTGCAAAAGCTGAAGTCGACGCTGCAAAATATTCTGTAATAAGCGCTGAAGCATCACTTAAAGAGGCTAACGAAACCCTTATTAAAACCTCGATATATGCTCCAATGACCGGAACAGTATCGATGCTCCTTGTTGAGCTTGGCGAGAGAGTGGCTGGAACAGGAATGATGGCCGGTACCGAAATGCTAAGGGTTGCAGATCTATCAAGAATGGAGGCTCAGGTCGAGGTGAACGAGAACGATATACCCCGTGTCAAACTTGGCGATACGGCCACCATAGCTGTTGATGCTTATGTCGATTACAAGTTCAGGGGAATCGTCACCGAAATGGCAAACTCAGCAAAGACAACAGGTGTATCCGCTGACCAGGTGACCAATTTTGATGTAAAGATTCTTGTTCTTCCGGAATCTTATAAAGACCTGACAGACAAAGGTAATACACATCCTCTCAGACCGGGAATGTCAGCCACTGTCGATATCCGGACAGAGATAAAACCCGGTATTGTCACAGTGCCGATCCAGTCAGTTACTACCCGTACTGATACAACGAAAGTTACAAAAACAGTATCAGATGAAGATATCCGGACTCTTGTTTTTATAACCGACGGGGAACGGGCTCTTGCAAAAGATGTCAAAACGGGAATCCAGGATAACAGCTATATTGAGATCATCTCGGGCGTTACTGTTGGTGACCGTGTGATCTCAGCTCCCTTCAGCGCAATAAGCAAAAAACTGTCCGACAGTACTCTGATAGAGATCGTTAAGAAGGATGATCTTTTTTCAGTAGATTAAACCGCGGTATCATCCAAAATGATTTTATGCCTTGAGACTTCAACTGCTGTTTGTTCGGTCGCCCTTTGCGATAGCAGCGGTGTAGTGGCTCTTAAAGAGAGCCCGGAAGACAAATCTCATGCATCCAGGCTTACTCTGTTTATTGAGGAACTTCTTACCGGTGCCGGCCTGAGGGCAGCTGATCTGGAAGCTGTAGCCGTCAGTAAAGGACCCGGCTCTTTTACAGGACTTCGGATTGGTGTCTCCACAGCAAAGGGGATAGCCTATGCCGCCTCGGTACCCCTGATAGGAGTTGAAACCACCCTTTCAATGTTCCATGGGATAAATGAAGATCTGAAAAAGAAATACGGGCTCGATGAAAAATCACTTTATGTGCCAATGCTTGATGCCCGCCGGATGGAGGTTTACTATTCGGTCCTTAAATCCGACGGAAAAATAGTAAAAGAGATCTCCGCTGAAATCATTGATGAAAATTCGTTTGTTGATTTTCCCGGCAACATCAGGATGCTGATTTTTGGTGATGGAGCATCAAAATGCAACAAGGTGTTAAAAAGGGATAATATAGTAATAGCTGATGAGTTCCTGATTTCTGCTGCATATATGTATAAGCCTGCATTTAAATCACTTAGAGAACGCAATTTTGAAGATATTGCTTACTTTGAGCCCTTTTATCTTAAAGATTTTATAACTTCGCGTCCTAAAAAAAATATCCTTGGCAGGTAATTTGTCCGTTCAATCCGGAGTTTATTAAGAAAAGAACTATGAAGTTTTTCAAAACTTTATTGTTTATCATATTGTTTCCGATGTTCTCAGCCGGGCAGGAAAAGGCATACCTTCCCGGAGAAAAGGTAAATTATTCAATTAATTATGGGGTTGTACAGGGGGGAATTGCTACTCTCGAAATAGTGGCCGACACTTTTAAAGGCAAAGAGGTGTGGCATTCTGTCCTTCTCGGAAAAACCACCGGTATGGCCGATGCTATTTTTAAGGTGAAGGATATTTATGAAAGCTATATTGAACCTGAATCTGAACTGCCTGTTCTTTCAATAAGAAACATAAGGGAAGGAAGGTATACAAAGTATAATGAAGTTATCTTCGATCATTATTCCCGATCCGATTCGGCAATCCTCACAAGCGATCTTACAGGAGTTCATATTACCCAGAAAGGAATACACGATATTCTGTCATGCTTTTATTACCTGCGTAATCATCATCTTCAAGATTATGACGGTCTTAAAAAGGGCGACATGATCACAATAATGACCTGGTTCACAGATGAGCTGTATCCTATAAGACTGAGATACCTTGGCACCTTTGAAATCAAAACAAAGGTGGGAAGGATGAAATGCCTCAAGTTCAATCCGGTAACAGAAGTGGGAAGGCTTTTCAAAACAGAGGATGATGTGACTTTCTGGTTTACCGCCGATAAAAACTTCCTGCCGGTCAGGATTCGTTTTGAGATATTTGTCGGGGCTTTTGTTGCCGAAATTGTCGGTTACGAAGGATTAAAATACCCGCTTGAATTAAAAAAGAAAGATACAAACCAATAATAAGATAAATTAAGTTTATGGCAAGCACCGCAGATTTCAGGAACGGACTGGTAATTGAGTTCAATGGCGATCTTCATGTAATAGTTCAGTTCCAGCATGTCAAGCCCGGTAAAGGGCCGGCATTTGTAAGAACCAAATTAAAAAGCCTTAAAACAGGGAGGGTTATTGACAATACATTTTCCTCAGGCACGAAGGTCAATGTGGCAAGGGTTGAACGACGCCCATACCAGTATCTTTACAGAGATGATATGGGCTACTATTTTATGCACCTTGAAACGTTTGAACAGATACATGTCAACGAAGAGGTCATCGATAGTCCTGAATTCCTGAAGGAGGGTCAGAATGTGGAAGTTGTAATTCATGCAGATACTGATACAGTCCTCTCGGTTGAGCTTCCCCAGTTCGTTGTTGTGGAAGTTACCTATACTGAACCCGGACTCAGGGGAGACACTGCAAACAACGCTCTCAAACAGGCAAAAATAGAGACGGGAAGTACAATAATGGTACCACTCTTTATTAATGTCGGAGATAAGATCAGGATTGACACTGGCAACAAGAGTTATATTGAAAGGGCCAAATCATAAAATCAATGACCGATAAAAAGTCTTCAATCGACAGATTGCGAATTTCAAAGTTCAAGCTGGATGCTCTGCTCGACATTACTCTGTCGATCAATGCAAACCTGCCGACAGAGGAGCTTTTATCAAAATATGAACTGATTCTCCGTAATAACCTGGGTATAGGCAAGATACTCATCTTTAAACATTCATTGAAATGGGAGTGCATTCTGAACGGAGGTTTCCCTAAAGCATTCGAATCAGAAATCGACGTTGAATCACAGCTTCTGAAGTTCACAGAAACTGCCTTCAGGAATGATGACCTTGGAATTGAGGGAGTAGAAATCATAATGCCTGTCTACAACAATTACTCGCCACTTGCATATATTCTGATAGGTGATATTGAGGAAGAAGGTGAGGGAGTAAGCCCGGTAATCAAACATCTGACTTTTATTCAGACCATTTCAAGTATAATAATAGTTGCAATCGAGAATATAAGGCTATTCAGGGAAAGCCTCAGGCAGGAAGCTTTAAGAAAGGAGCTCGAGCTTGCTGCGAGGATGCAGAAGAAACTCATTCCCGATAACAAAACAATGCCCCGGAACGACAATTTTGTAGTCACCGGATTCTATTTCCCTCATTATGAGGTGGGTGGTGATTATTACGATTGCATTAAACTATCGGATGACAAAACCGGATTCTGTATTGCAGATGTTTCGGGCAAGGGAATTGCGGCTGCGATCCTGATGTCGAATTTTCAGGCAAGTCTAAGGGCGCTTTTCACATTCGATATTGAGCTGCCTCTTCTTATTCAGAAACTCAATAGTCTCATAATTGCCAATGCTGCCGGTGATAAGTTCATAACCTTTTTTGTCGGACGCTACGACCATAACAGAGGCATCCTGGAATATATAAACGCAGGACACAATCCGCCGGTTCTTTTCAATATTGCAACCGGACAGGTAATGCATCTTAACTCGATTTGCGTCGGTATAGGAATGCTCGATGAAATTCCTGCTTTCAGTGAAGAGATTCTCAACATCAGCAATAATTCAAAGCTGGTATGTTATACCGACGGACTCTCAGATCTTAAGGGCGAAGATGGTAAAGAGATATTAACCAGGGAGATTGTAAGGCATATCACGAACAGGAATCCTGTGGAAAGCAATATCAGGGAAATGCTTAAAAAGCTCGGGATCCCCGAGAATAATCCTGATCTCTTTGATGACGTATCAATTATTGCAGCTGACTTTATCAGATGATCCTTAACAAATAGTAGTTCTTCCTGCCTTTCTGAACAAGCAGGTATTTGTTATTTAGCAACGTTTCTGTTCCGATAATCATGTCGGGATTCTCAATTTTGATTTTATTGATGCTCAGTCCGCCACCCTGAACAAGTCTCCTCAGTTCGCCCTTTGATGCAAAAACCTGTGAATGCCCGGTGCACAAATCGATAACATTCACGCCTGATATGAAAATTTCTTTCTTTATATCAAATACCGGGACACCTTCAAATACCGAAAGGAATGTATTTTCATTCATTCTTCTTAGCGATTCGGTGGTTCCTTTCCCGAAAAGTATCTGAGAAGCCTCAACAGCTGCTTCATACTCATCGTGTGAATGAACCATCACAGTCATCTCTTCTGCCAGACGCTTCTGAAGAGCACGCTCATGCGGAGCTTTATTATGTTCTTCAATCAGGGTATCAATTTCATCGCGGCCCAGAAGGGTGAATATTTTAATATACCTGGCTGCATCCTCATCAGATACATTAAGCCAGAACTGGTAAAACTGGTACGGTGATGTTTTTTCAGGATCCAGCCAGACATTACCCGATTCCGTTTTTCCAAATTTCGATCCGTCCGATTTTGTTATCAGCGGGCAGGTCATTGCAAAAGCTTCTCCCCCCGTTTTGCGTCTGATCAGCTCTGTCCCTGTAACAATATTGCCCCACTGATCCGAGCCCCCCATCTGAAGTTTGCATCCGAGCTCTTTATAAAGATGAAGGAAATCGGTTCCCTGGACAAGCTGGTAAGAGAACTCGGTAAACGACATTCCATCCTTTGAATCAGCCCCGAGTCGTTTCCTGACAGAATCCTTCGACATCATATAATTTACAGTAATGTGTTTGCCGATATCACGGATAAAATCAAGGAAAGAGAATTCTTTCATCCAGTCGTAGTTATTCACCATTATAGCTTTGTTTTCCCTTTCCNNGGAAAAATCGAGGAACCGGGAAAGCTGTTTCTTGATTCCCTCTTCATTTTTCCTTAGGNTTGACTCATCAAGCAGGTTCCTTTCCTCCGATTTTCCTGAAGGATCTCCTATCATACCGGTTGCACCTCCGACAAGTGCTACAGGAACATGCCCCGATCTCTGGAAATGAACAAGCAGCATTACCTGAACCATATGGCCTATATGCAATGAATCGGCTGTCGGATCAAATCCGATATAACCTTTTGTGATTTCCTTGCTGAGTAATTCTTCCGTTCCCGGCATGATATCATGGATCATACCTCTCCATTTCAGTTCGTCGACAAAATTCATAGACCACTATTTTATTCGGAAGTGCAAATATAGCAAAGAGGGTTAAATTGTAGTNCCTTCAGGTTTCTTTTTAAGCCTGTCGAAACTATGGTCAAAACTCCCTTCCCCTATAATCGGGAATAATGCAGGAGCAATGTCAGCAATTGGATTATAAAGCCTGGAATCCTCAATTTGTTTTCTTGGGAGAAAATGGTGCTTTGCATCGATTGCATTAAGCACCGTCAGAATCACACTTAGGATCAGGGCAGTTTTAAATACACCGAAAACAAGGCCCAGAATAGAGTTCAGAACTCCGAGAGATATCTTGTCAACGAACTTATCGACAAGCAATCCGATGAAATGGATGACAATTACAATGATGACAAATGTTATCAGGAATGCTATTATTCCNACGTACTGGCCGGTCATGTCAAAATAATCATAGAGCCTTCCGGCGGTGAAAGCCGAGAATTTAATTGCACCCCAGATTCCAAGTACAAGGGCAAGCAGGGAGGCTAGTTCTTTTATGAATCCGTTAATGAAACCCCGGGCAAGTCCGAATACCAGGAGTATAATTATGATAAAGTCGATCCAGTTCATTATTGGTTAATTTTGAGTTTGAAATTAAGAAAGATTGGGGATTAAACAAAATCTTCGGTGCGGGGTACGCAGTTTGCGATCCGGGGAAGAACCTTACCCCAACCGCCCTCCANGTCAGTGGATGGGGTGGGTTAAGAAGTTATGCAGGTTCTGCAGTTATGCAGTTCTGCAAGTTTCGACTGCACGACTGCAAAACCGCATAACTGCAGAACATTGTAAAGAATTTGCAATGACGAAAAAAAGCTATACTTTTGCAATCCCGGTCCCATAGTTCAATGGATAGAACGGAGGTTTCCTAAACCTTAAATTCAGGTTCGATTCCTGGTGGGACTACAAATTAAGAGGCTGTCTCAAAGCACCTCTGTGGATACTCTGTGAACCTCNGTATAAGTTCTGACAACTGTTTTTTACTCAGAGTGCCACAGAGAAGGCACAGAGAGACACAGAGAAAACTTGAATGAAATTTCAAACTTATGAGAAAGTCTCTTTTGTTTTATTGTACCCCGGTGTATCTCAATTTGTCCATTTTTGAATAAAGATTGTCGTCTATAGCTTTTTTATCCTTAGGACTGTTATTCTGCCAAAAAAACTGCATTCATTATTAACTACCTGCCAATCAAGTTTAACTTTAAGAGGAAATGTCTCTTTTGACAAATCAATACTTGATTTATCTGGAATTGTGTCAATCAGATATCGACCATCGTCAATAATAATTATCCATCCCCCGCAGCATCCACACATAGTACCATCTATTCCAGTTATTGTGCCAATTGACTTATAGTCATCATTCTCTTTTGAACATGCGACAATGATAAGGAACAGTAAAATAACTTGTATGGTTTTCATTTTGATCGGATATATGTTGAAACCGGCCCGTCAACATAAGCGGAGTTTAAAATCAGACTGTCTCTGACAAGGCAAATCTGTGTACGTAAATCAGAGCCATAAATTAAAGAATATTGGTTAGGGTTGGCTGAGTTTTCCTCAATGCTATAATTCATGGAAGTTATAAATGTATCATTCCTGAATTCTCTTAAATTCCCATCAACAGTGAATTCAAGTATCATTGAAAACCCAGCCGTCTGAGGATTTGAAACCTGTCCTGTCCAGGGACTAACTGAATTTACCCAGTCCCATTTGCCAATAATTAAAACGGAGATGGTTTCACTGTCTTTTTGGCAACTGAAGAAAGATGTCAGAAATAATAAAACAATATATTTCAAAAGATTGGATTTCATTTCATATTTCAGTTTCCCATGAAATACAGATTGTCCTCACCATTTGAATTAATTACCCGTTCGTCAGGATTAATTTATTTTCCTGAACGTCAATATTGATTTCTTCGAAGCAATATATTTGCAAAACTTTCCAATCTTAATTGTCAGATTCGGTTCATCAAATCTGAAATAGTAAGTCCCGCCTTCCATTGCGCTTGATAATCCGTCAATAACAGTGATGCTGTCACCTGCTATATTGTAAGAATAAGGAGCGCTTCCGATCTTAGGTAACCAGTATCCGTTTGTCATGGCAAAACCCCTGGATAAAAAGAAATAACCCGACTGAGCATCTGAATCAAATCTGATCGTATCTGCCATCGTATTAGTCTCAACCCATGACCCTGTGAGTCCATTCGGAAGTGTATCCGGATCCGGGAACTCCTCTTTCTGACAAGATACAAGGACAATCCCAAATGACAATGTTGCAATTAATCCGGATATCAATTTTATGACCAATGTTGTTCTTGCTGACTTTTCCATTATGTTTTAGGATTAGGAGGTACGGTAAAATGTGCAAAATTCGTACCAATATCATCTGTACCCAAAAGGAAAGTGTGTGATAATTTGAGTTTTATATCTAACGATCAAGGTGACCGGATTATGCAAATAAAATGAACAAAAAATTATGCATCGTCTAATCACCTTAATCCTGGAGTCTGATATTACTCTAAAGAAATGGATCCGGTGGCAATCCTTTTTTGCCTTAAATAAAAAAGCCCCCGGCTGATTTCGGGGGCTTTTTTGTATTTTTTTAAGAGGTACCTGCTAAGGTGGAGAATGTTTTTGGTGCTTAATTCCGGAATTCCTTTTATTTTTTAAGATTCGGGTCAAATTCCCAAAAATCATTGAGTACAATATACCCATACCCTCCGACAGCAATATATCCTTTGTCCCCTATTGAAACACCGGAAGCTGCACTTCTGGCGGGTGCTCCAAAATTGGCTTTTTGGGTCCATACGTTATTTTCCTGATCCCATTCCCAAATATCAATACATATATTATTACCATCATGTCCTGTACCAATATACCCCTTGTTCCCTATCGAAAAACCAACAGCATTACCTCTTGACGTCCCCCCAAAGTCGGCTTTCTTTGACCAGACATTAGTAGCCTGATCCCACTCCCAAAATTCCTTACTAAAGTTATTGGCACCATAGAGTCCGGTTCCGATGTATCCCTTGTTCCCAATTGAAAAACCAACAGCCGATACCCGTGCATTTCCAGGAAAGTCAGCCTTTCGTGTCCATATATCTGTTTCCTGATCCCATTCCCAAAAGTCCTTATAATATGGATCTGAAACTAAGCCCGATTTGCCTCCTATTCCTATATATCCTTTTGTTCCGATAGAAAAGCTCACAGCCCCCCATCTTGAAGGTGTGGTTGGAAGAGATGCTTTTTGCGTCCAGCTATCTAATACAGGATCATATTCCCAAAATTTAGTTGTAAAATCGTTGGCGTAAAAATTACCTCCGGTTCCTATGTATCCTTTTGTACCAATTGAAAACCATGCAAAACTTCCCTCTGCATTTCCGGGAAAATCAACTTTTCTGGTCCAAACATTAGTTGCCTGATCCCATTCCCAAAAATCACTCCGGGAATTATCATTTTCATCATAACCCAACCCTAAATATAATTTATTGCCAATAGGAAAGCTGGCCGCATTATATCTTGGGCCTCCCGGAAAGTCAGTCTTTCGCATTCCGGTACCTTGTGTAACAGAAGTTTTAAAACTGAGTTGATTCCCATAAGCTATGCCAGCACTATTGACAGCAAAGGCTTTAACATAATAGGTCGTCCCCGGATTTAAACCTGAAAGATTACTGATAAAAGAACCTGAACCACTGCCCTCGTTTAAAGTACCTTCAGGAAAGAAATATGGATCGGGTCTTTCACTCCATACAACGCCCCTTGAAGTAATATCTCCTCCCCCGTCGTCGGTTATTGTACCACCCGAAACAGCAGTTGTCTCCGTAATATATGATACTATACTTGTCGTTAAAGTCGCGACAGTTGAGGCCTTATTGAAATCGCCTGTAGTAAATGTAACCTCATTGCCGTAGCTTGTACCGGCTCTGTTGGTTGCATAAGCCCGTACATAATATTTAGTATTGGCGGTCAATCCGCTTATACTAACGGTAAAAGAACTCATTCCAAAACCAATGTTCTTTTTATTTCCAACGATTGTCGGATTCGGCATGGTGCTCCAGCAAACACCTAAGTAAGTTACATCGGCANCTCCGTCATCANTCAACGCTCCTCCTGTAATAGCAGTTGTTTGAGTAATATTTGAGACGGCAGTAGTCGTAACCACGGGTAGAGTCGCTTCCTTCTTACAGGCAGGAAGATAAATTGCTGTCCCCAGTACAAGGATAACAATTAAGGAATCTTTAAATAAACTTTTCATGTTAATATTTATTTAATTAATTGAAATCCATTATTATAAACAAAGCCTTTATATAAAAGTTCACCAGGGTTATTTATTTATTTTTAAACATAATTATGTCTTTATCCGGGGTCAGATATGACTCCAATGAAATGGATCCGTNGGCAATCCTTTTTTACCTTAAATAAAAAACCCCCGGCTGATCCGGGGGCTGAAAACAAAGTCACGCTTATAATAGCTTATCAATCCTTAATACATCGAACAGATAATCCCATCATATCCCATAGGTTGCTTTTCAGACAATTACTGCTACTACCCATCATCTGCCAATTATAACCGGCAACATGATCTAAAACCGGATCCATAGGGTACGCAGTCGATGTCCAATACCAGCCATAATATCCAAGCAAATAGAAAGTACCATCCCCTAAACCAGACCCGCGATAACCTCCGGGAAGTGCTGTAAAACCAGATTCGTTGGTTGCTCCGACATTCTGATCAAGCCAATGTNTAGTNCCAGCTTCTTTAAGCTTTCCACCAGCGACATCAATGCCTCCAAGGTAAGTGACTAATGTGGTCCAGTCTTCAAGGGTGGCCACGTGCCAGCCTGCAGGACAGAGTTTGCCTGATTTCACTGCAAACCAGTTGTATAATGCGCCATAAGGAGTCTTGTTAGCTATATCGTTATTGAACCAGCAGTAAGCATCCGTTAGTAAATTACCCCATGTATATTCAGTTACATTAGGTATTGCTGTTCCATCATTATATTTGGTAGTTTTAAGGTTCTCAACCATCCAAACCTGTGTACCAATAGTTACATTTGAATAAAGGTTACCATCAGCATCTTTAAGCTGCTCTGTCGTAAATGACTTTTCGTCTCCATAGGCTGTCCCTGCACTATTATTTGCATATGCCCTGTAATAATATTTTGTATTTGCATTTAGTCCGGTAAGGATACTTGTAAAGGCACTGGTTGTTCCGGTCTCAGTTGTGTGCAATCCGGCAGCCAGGGGACCAGTTGCAGTACCCCAGCACACTCCTCTTGCTGTGATTGCTCCCCCTCCATCAGATGAAATATTTCCTCCCGAAACAGCAGTCGTTTGGGTAACTGATACAGCTGTTGTGGTCGTAAGAGTTGCAAGGATTACAGGATTTGAACTGAATGAGACTTCGCTACCATATGCAATGCCCTCAGTATTAGTCGCATATGCCCTTACAAAATACGTGGTGCCGGGTGTTAGTCCCGTTATGCTACTCGTAAAGTTACCAGTTCCTGACCCGTCACTTGTCTTGCTGGAACCGGTTGTCGGATTCTGTGAAGTACCCCAGCATACACCCCGGGCTGTAACCTCAGCGTGGCCATCGTCAGTCACATTTCCCCCGGAAGTTGCAGTACCCTGTGTAATTCCAGTTACACTTGTGGTTGTAACAAGCGCCAGTGTTGGTTTCGGTTTGCAGGATGTAAAACAAATCGTCATTCCTGTCAACAGGACAGGAATTAAAAAAATTCTAAATAATTGATTCATAGGAGACTTTTTTGATTAAGAGGGATTTTAATAATTGTTATAATAAAGTTACACCATGTTTACATAGAAGTCAATTATTTTTTGAAATGATATAAGATTTTTTCCCTGACCCTATCAAACAAAAAAGCCCCAGGCTCTGATCCAGGGACTTACATTAGGCTGTTACACCTTACTCTTAAAAGTCTTTACAAGAGCCTGCTGTTCTTCCTGTATTTTCTGTAAGCCACATTCTTTGTCCTCATATTATGCTTTGAGGAGAATGCCTTGTTCCTGGGAAGCTGTAAGTTATCCAGAAGCATGAGCCCTTTCAGCTCACCCTTACTTTTCCTGCTTGTTGCGCAGCTAGTAAATGCAGCGGCAAACAAAAACATTGTGAG
>JGI20214J51088_10001755_pt1 | contig 14740 bp, 16 predicted proteins | sample WetSurMetagenome_FD_51088 | JGI IMG/M metagenome (IMG submission 51088) | reverse complement strand
CGGCGCAGATATGATTTTCGCCGAAGCCTTAAATAAACTTGAAGAATATCAAGCATTTACTAGCGAAATTAAAGTTCCAGTATTAGCAAACATTACCGAATTTGGAAAAACCCCGTTGTTCACGGTTGAAGAACTGGGAACAACAGGGGTGAAATTAGTTTTATATCCTTTATCGGCATTTCGGGCGATGAGCAAAGCGGCGGTTGCTGTGTATGAAAATTTACGAAAGAACGGTACACAACAAGCCTCTATAGAAACCATGCAAACTCGCACCGACTTATACGAAGTTTTAAATTATCATGCCTACGAGCAAAAGTTAGATCAACTCTTTACCCAATCTGAGAAAAACTAATCTAGGAGATACGCAATGAGCGCAAAGAAAACAGGTGCTGGCTTACGTGGTCAAGTCGCTGGAAAAACCTCTATTTCTACTGTGAAAGATGGTCACGGTTTGGCTTATCGGGGTTATGATATTAAAACCTTAGCTGAGAAAGCTGAATTTGAAGAAATTGCTTATTTGTTGCTCTACGGCACATTACCTACTTTTCATGAATTAAACGTTTATAAAACTAAACTAAGAACCTTGAGAGCATTGCCTCAACAACTTAGAGATGTTTTAGAATTAATTCCCGCCAGTGCGCACCCAATGGACGTAATGAGAACGGGTTGCTCGATGTTAGGAAATTTAGAACCCGAGAAACACCCCGCCGATGAACAACAAGATATTGCAGATCGTTTATTAGCGATTTTCCCAGCAATTCTATGTTATTGGTATCATTACAGTAATGAAGGCATTCGCATTAAAACGCAAAGCGAAGAAGAGTCTTTAGCGGGACATTTCTTAGCCTTATTACATCCAAAGAAAAAACCTTCCGATTTACACAAAGCAGCAATGAATTCATCGTTGATTTTATACGCAGAACATGAATTTAATGCATCAACCTTTGCTTGTCGGGTTTGTGCGGCGACTTTATCTGATTTCTATTCTTCTATTACAGCGGGCATTGGAACTTTACGCGGCCCATTGCATGGTGGTGCAAATGAAGCGGCAATGGATTTAATTGAGCAATTCCATTCGCCAGAACACGCTGTCGAAGAAATGAAAGCCAAATTATCCCGTAAAGAAAAAATTATGGGGTTCGGTCATGCAGTGTATGTTTCTTCTGATCCGAGAAACGAAGTTATCAAAGCGTGGTCAAAACAGCTTTCTAAAGGTCATTCTCAAGCTGCTCTCTATCCTATTTCTGAGGCCGTAGAAAAAGTCATGTGGGACGAAAAGAAACTTTTCCCGAATTTAGATTTCTACAGTGCCTCAGCCTATCATTTCATGGGCATTGCAACGCCCTTATTCACGCCGATATTTGTAATGTCGAGAATTACGGGTTGGGCGGCGCACGTCATGGAACAACGCGCAAACAACACCTTAATTCGACCCAATGCAGAATACACCGGTCCAGATAAAGCTGATTGGATTCCTTTAAACGACCGCTAATTTTGATCATTCTTCTTTGAAATCAAGGTTATAATACCAAGATTGAGTGCAACCTCGCACTCAATCTGGTGTGTAATTTTATCTTCTTGATTTAAAAGGAAATAACATGACGGCTGCGCAACCAAAAATATTTCTACTTTCTCCTGAAGAATATTTGGAAGGTGAAGAAATTAGTCCGATTAAACATGAATATCGTCAAGGTTATGTGTATGCAATGGCGGGTACAAGCAAAGCGCATGTGTTGATTGCTGGAAACTTAGGAACTTTGCTCAATAATCACTTGAGAAAGTCACCTTGCATGGTGTTTAATTCTGATTTAAAAGTACGATTAGAAGAAGCGAATTGTTTTTATTATCCAGATATTTCTGTGAGTTGTCATTCATGGGATTTGAAAACGACGGGTAATTTTATTTTATCGCCTTTATTAATTGTTGAAATACTTTCTAAATCAACGCAGGCTTTTGATCGTGGAGAAAAATTTGCGGATTATCAAACTTTAAATAGCTTGCAAGAATATGTGTTAATTCATCAAGATACGATAAAAATAGAATGTTTCAAACGTCAAAGCAACAATCAATGGCAACATATTATTTATCGAGCGGGCGAGATTTTAGAATTAAACAGCGTTGATTTGAAATGTCTGATTGAAGAAGTGTATTTGAAAGTTGGGTTATAAATGAAAATATTAAAAGCGGGAGCAACTTATTTTGGAATTGTGTTTGGAATAGGTTTTATGTTGGGGTTTGTGCGAGTGTTATTTCTTGTGCCTCACTTTGGGATAAGAAACACCGAACTCGCAGAAATGCCGTTAATGTTCATCGCAATTACTTTTACCGCACGATGGATTGTGCAACATTTTGATTTACAAGGCTTATTTGAATATTTAAAAGTGGGACTCATTGCTTTAATTTTATTATTAATATTAGAGTTTAGCGTTATTTTATGGTTGCAAGGTTTAACCATTAACGATTATTTTGCAAAACGTGATCCGGTTTCTAGTGCTGTTTATTTTGTTATGCTTTTAATCTTTGCTTTAATGCCGATGTTTATGAAAAGAAACAAAGGCAATTAGTTGATTTCTATATTTTTAATGTAACAACTTACATCTATGTGGAGGAAATATGGCGATTTGGAAAACTTACAGAGTAACTGACGTGGTTACTGAAATTGAGCAAGGAAAATTTGTTCTTCCTGTTATTCAACGTTCATTAGTTTGGACGGAAGATAAAATGGAACTTCTTTTTGATACACTTCTTAAAGGTGACAGCTTTGGTGGTGTGATGGTTATCGAAGAGGAAAAAGACACAAAACCACTTTTTAATTACAGACCTTTTACAAGGGATGGTTACTTCATTCCTTCGGGACAAGTTAAAAACCTAAATCAACTTCAATTTTTTGTAATTGACGGACAACAAAGACTTCAAACATTCTACATTGGATTAAAAGGAACTATAAATGGAAAAAATTTATATTTTGACTTGTTTAGTGATTTCAACTCAGAATATGAATTTAAATTTGAAAAAGAAGAAAATAAACTCCCAAAAGATTTTAAAGAAAGAAAGATCAAAGAACCTTTTTGGTATCCTGTAAAAGAATTATTCCAAAGACTAAAAGATACCAATGAGGAAGACCAAGTTGCTAATGAAATAATTAAGAAAAACTTAATCGTAGATGACGATAAAAAGATACATGTCACTAAAAACGTCAAAGCGTTTTACAAAAATACCATTACAGCAGAAACTATTGGTATATCGAAGGTTGTCATAAATAAGTTTTTACTTGGAAAATCAGAAGATGAAAGTGCACGAGAAAATCGTCAAAGAATTGTCGAATTGTTCAGAAGATTAAATGACGCTGGAACAAGATTATCTTCGTATGACCTTGTTGCTTCAATCCTTAAAGGTTTTGAATGGGAAATGGAAGATTTCCTTAATGAGATGCTTGAAAAATATCAAGACATTGGACTTACACAAGACAACTTAATCAAATTAATTTTCTTACTTCAGGACAATCACAACAAGGAAATGGCTTCCATTGAAGCAACTGATGCAGAATTTGCAATTAACAATCGGGAAAGAATTAAAGCCACTATCAATGCGTTGAAAGATTTCTTAAGATACTCAAAAACATTTAAGTATTATGAAGATGGGAATCGTTCATTTATTCCATTATTCTTTATTTCATATCATTTGTTTCACAAAGACATTGATAACAATACTTTGGAAAACTATTTTGATAATTATGAAACAAATAATGTTGATTTTCTTTTAATGAAATGTTGGCTGTATCATTCGTTGCTAAATGGTGTTTTTAGAAGCAAAGGGGTGGGTTGGATTCCTTACAAAACGGGAATAAAGAAAATCTTAGAAACAATCAAAAACTATAAAAATCAACTATTTCCAACTTCTAAGCTTTTTCAAGTTTATACTAAACATCCAATTACTACATTCACAACAACATATACAAGCGATAATTTAGACGATCTTGATAGTTCATTTGTCTATTACTTAATGTATTATGACGTACCAAAGACAACAAGAACGAATGATGTTGACCATATAATGCCCAAAAATATACTTGAAACAAAAAAACTTGATTGGAGCAAAATCAACAGCATCAAAAACTTTCAACTTCTTAACGTTAAAACAAATCGTGGTCCTAAAAATGGGAAACCATTTGCCAATTGGATTAATGACAAAAACTGCGTAAATAATCAAGCATCTTATATTGAAATACATCTTATTCCCACAGACAAAAGGCTTTGGACAGAGGATAAATTCGAGGAGTTTATCGAAGCACGAGCAACATTAATACTTGGGAAGTTAAAAGAATGTACAGAACAAGAAAGCTAGTTTTATATTTACAAAATTAGGAATGAAAAATACATCTTTTTTCATTGTTTTTAATTAATAAGGTGTTCTTAAAGGATTATTGATACGATCACGCATTGCATTATCTGTGATTTCATCAATTAAATCAGGCACATCTGAAAATAAGCCTAAAAAATGGTTTTCTTTAGTTTTAAAAGATGTTGAAGGGGATTTTAAGATCGCTAAGAGTTTTTCAGAAGTTCTTTTATCTTCAATAAGATATTGCGCATCAACCGCTTCTGGAATTTGAATGGAAATCATAAATGTTTCTCCGAATTAAATTGTTTTTTCATTTTACCACAAACCCATTAACGAAGGAGTCAATAGAGCATGTCTGCTGCCATTCATAATGCAAAACGTCCCGAACCGGATAAGATTTTAGTCGATATCGTCGACTATGTAATGAACTACGATGTTTCTCAAAGCAGCGAGGCAATGCGAACTGCCCGTTTTTGCTTAATGGATACATTGGGTTGCGGTATTTTGGCACTTAATTATCCCGCGTGTACCAAAATGTTAGGACCTGTTGTTCCGGGTGCAAACATGGTTGGCGGCGTAAAAGTCCCCGGCACTTCCTACGAACTCGACCCCGTGCGCGGCGCATTCAACATCGGCGCAATGATCCGTTGGTTAGATTTCAACGACACTTGGTTAGCCGCAGAATGGGGTCACCCTTCCGATAACTTAGGCGGTATTTTAGCAATCGCCGATTATTTGAGCCGCAAAGCCGTTCGCGAAGGCAAAGCCCCTTTGACGATGCGTGAAGTCCTCAAAGCGATGATCCAAGCCCATGAAATTCAAGGCGTTATTGCTTTAGAAAACGGCTTTAATCGAGTGGGTTTAGATCACGTTATGTTGGTAAGAATTGCAACCACCGCAGTCGTCACCAAATTACTCGGCGGCAACCGCGAAGAAACCCTCAACGCCGTTTCTAACGCATGGATTGATGGTTCTGCATTACGCACCTATCGTCACGCGCCTAACACTGGCTCTCGTAAAAGCTGGGCAGCGGGCGATGCCACCAGTCGTGGCGTGTGGTTAGCGTTAAACGCAATGCGTGGCGAAATGGGCTATCCTTCCGCGTTAAGCGTGCCGATTTGGGGTTTCAACGACGTATTGTTCAAAGGAAAATCTCCAGCCTTTACACAAGGTTACAACACTTATGTAATGGAAAACGTGTTATTCAAGATTTCTTTCCCCGCTGAATTCCACGCCCAAACCGCCGTTGAATGCGCCGTGAAATTACATGATCAAGTGAAAAACCGTTTAGATGACATTGAGAAAATTGTGATTGAAACGCAAGAATCTGGCGTGAGAATTATCGACAAAACTGGACCTTTAGATAATCCAGCAGACCGCGATCATTGCATTCAATACATGGTAGCCGTTCCTTTAATCAAAGGTAATTTAACTGCTGAAGATTATGAAGATAGCGTTGCGGCTGATCCACGCATTGATCAATTGAGAGAAAAAATGGTGGTTTCTGAGAACAAACGCTTTACAACTGAATATTTGGAAGCGGATAAAAGAGCGATTGGAAACTCAGTACAAATTTTCTTCAAAGATGGTAGCAAAACGGAACAAGTTTCTATCGATTATCCGATTGGACACCGCCGCCGTCGTGCCGAAGGAATCCCAGTATTAGAAGCGAAATTTGCACGTAATTTAGCGGGTCGTTTGTCAGCAAAACAATGCAAACAAATTCTCGACATTTGCTCAGATCAAGCCAAATTGGAAAGCACAGCCGTCAATGAATTCATGGATTTGTGGACTGTCTAATTTGTTGTAAATAATTCGTAATTATTTTACACTTAAAGACCTCAATAGCGAAAACTATCGAGGTCTTTTTATTTAAAAGGAGAATAAGCGATGAACGCAATAGAATTCAATGTATTAGCTAAAGGAGATGTGGTTAAAATACCTTATCAATATTCTGGCTGGCACAATAAATCATTAAGAGTTATTTTATTATCTGAATCATCTGATAATACCAATAATGTTTTATCTTCAGAAGAAATCAAAGCATTTTTTGCTTCTAAGCAATTGGATTTACAAAATTATAAATTTGATCGAGAAGAAGCGAATGCCAGATAAAAAAACTTTCATTGATAGCAATATTTTAATTTATGCACTTTCTCAAGAAAATTCGCTATCTCATAAAAAACAAATTGCCGTCAATTTGTTATGTCAGCGTCCTATTTTATCCACTCAAATTATTAATGAGTGTTCTAATGTGCTTAGACGCAAATTCAACTGGGATTATCAAGAAATTCAAGAAACCTTAGAATTTACTTTGAAAATTACCACGCTTTCTGATGTAACTTTGAGCACTATTCAACAGGCGTGGTTAATTGGTAAAAAATATCATTACAGTTATTTTGATAGTCTTATTTTAGCGAGTGCTTTAGAAATGCAATGTGAAATCATCTATTCTGAAGATATGCAACATGAACAACTCATTGAAAATACACTCAAAATTATTAACCCATTTATTTAGGGTTTGAAATCGATATCTTCATTACTATCACAATTAGCGATATGCTAACCTATTCTCAACTCAACCATTTTATTTTTGCAGGAGGATTTTATGAACTTAAAAGATACTTTTGATATATGGAAAAAAACACGAGGTGAAGAAGTTAAAGGGGAAAATTGGTATAAAAATCTGTTAGACAAGTTAAATGAACGGGATAGTTTTTTAAATTCATTACATAACAAATCAATACAATTACCAAATTCCTTTCTTGATGATTTAACTAGTAGAGGTAGCTGGTGGGGAGGTATTTATCAAGGATTACCAAGTGATAATAATATTGAGAAATGTTTAAAACCTTGTCTTGAAAAATGTTTAGAAGATATTGTTAATAATCATTGGGATTCTACAATCGGAAATTGGAAGAGTTCTGGAGATATTTCTACTATTGAACAACAAGTAAAACAAGATTTTAATAAAACGAAATGCTCTAATAATGATACTTGCAATCTTGAAAGAGATTTTCCTGCGCTTAGAAATAGAATTTTATCATGTTTATTTCCAGAGCAAATGACGACAATCTTTGGTGAAAGCTATTTTAATAAAATTTGGAGCAAAATAGCAAAAAATTATGGTACTACAAATAATAAAAAACCTGATAATTATATAACTAGAAATCAAACTCTTATGGAGGAAGTTTTAGGGACTTTTCCTACCAATATAACTAATAAGGATATAGCTTTAGCAAAAATATTTTTTTGGGAACTATTTGAAAGTTATTATAATATTTATGAACTATTACAAGTATCAAAACAAATTATTCTTTATGGTGCACCCGGAACAGGAAAAACTTATACTGCTCAACAAGTTGTAAAAGAGTTCGTTATTAAGTGCGAAAACACTACTAAACAATTAGAAGATGAAGATAAAAATTCCGATTCCGATATAAAGTTAGAGAATTATCGTTTTAGTAAAAAATGTCCATTAGAAGTACCTCGAGTTGAATCAAAACCTTGCAAAGAAACAGGAGAAAAAACAGGATTATATGAAATTATCCAATTCCACCCTAATTATACCTATCAAGATTTCATCGGAGGAATTTCTCCTAATGTTAGTGGTACTACAATAGCCTACGAACTTAAAGAAGGAATATTTCAACGTTTTTGCAAAGTAGCAGAAAAAAATCGAGAGTGTAATTTTGTTTTGATTATTGACGAAATTAATCGTGCAAATCTTTCTGAAGTATTTGGTGAGTTGCTGTATGCTTTAGAATATCGCGGAAAATCTATTAATATTCCTTATTTCGGAGAATTTAAAATCCCTGAAAACGTTTATATTATTGGAACAATGAATGATGTCGATAAGAGTTTAGTCACTTTTGATTTGGCATTAAGAAGACGCTTTGGTTTCTTTGAATTAGCTCCTAATTTGGATACATTAAGCAATATGTTTGATTTTGGGATTTCTAATTTAGATCAATATATTACAAGATGTAAAAAGCTAAACGATAAAATTAAAGATAAAAAAGATGGTTTAGCATTGGAGGATAGTTATCAAATTGGGCAGGCTTATTTCAAAAAAATAGAAAACTTTTTAGAGAAAGATAAACCTGATCAATTAATTACCCCATTTGAATTAAAAAAACTTTGGATATATCATATCGAACCATTATTAAAAGAATATCTTGGTATGAGTTTAGATGGCGATGACATCAAAACGAAACTTGATGAAGTTAAAACAGATTTTATTAAGGGGTTATAAAATAATGAAACTGACGATAACCGATTCTTGCCTTAAAGGCGACTCTCTAAAGGAGAAAATTGGAGAACAACAAATCTCTCTCGCTTTTGAGGCAATTAATAATCTTCAAAATGAATTTAAAGAAAAAAAGGTAGAAATCATTTCTCTTGCTGGACAAAATAAAAAAAGAGAAGATTTTGAAAATCAGCCTATTATTTGGTATGGAGATGTAAAGACAGAAAAATTTCATACTCGTTATATCCCAATAAAAGCAAAGTTTTATACTTCTCATTATGTTGGTTTTTATTCTACAGTGATAAACAATCAACCTGTTACGATAGAAATAAAGCCACGTTTTGGTGAAAGTGTACGAAATTATTTATTTTCTCATGCGTTAGAACTCTATTTGCCAAAAGGTGACAGCGGTCAAGAAAAAAGCAGTTCTCATAATCTTTGGTTAATGGCTTTGTTGTGGAGAGCAATGGTAGAAAAAGCGATTACTAAAAGTCAAATCCCTAAAACCTATCAAAAAATAGAGAAAAATCTCTCTTATTTTAGAGGACGTTTGAATGTTGCAAAACAAATCAAATATAATCTAGTAGATCAAAGCAAATTTTATTGTAACTATTCTAAATTAAGCTGTGATAATACAATCAATCGAACGGTAAGATATTGTTATTATTTATTAAAAAAATACCAGTGTGGTTATGCAGTAAAAGGTTTTGCAGAACATGATGCAATGCTAAATGATTTTGGCGTATCTAATCAACCCGTTGAAATAAAAGATATTCAAAATATTCATTACACACCGATGACAAAATATTACAAACCCTTAATGGAACTTTCAAAAAATTTGATTGCTTTTAAACATTATCAAAATACTTCAAATCTTCAACAAAAAAGTAGTATTGCGATGTTTATAGATATGGCAGAAATTTGGGAAAATTATATTTATAACTTATTAAGAAAAAAACTTCCTTCTGAATATGAAATAGAAAATCCAAATTTAAGAGGGGATTATGCATTATTTGATGATAGAAGTAGAAAAATTAGACCTGATATTCTAATAAAGAAAGATAATAAAATCATTGCAGTCATTGATGCTAAATATAAACGTTACACTTGCATTGGAGAAACTGCTAAAGATAAAGGTGCAGTAAGTCGTGAAGATTTATATCAAATGATGACATATTTGTGTCGTTTTGGACAAGAAAAAATTATTGGAATTTTTGTTTCACCCTATAAGGCAAAAGAAGAAGACTTAAAAACCGTTGAAGGTAGAAAATCTCATAAAATTGGAGTCTTAGGTATAGGACTTCCAGAACAAGAAGAACAAGCATTAGAGGAAATTAAAAAAAGTGAAAACTCTTTTATAGAAAAGTTAATAGATTTACTTAAATTTTTATAAAGTCTTAGATAAGTTTATACTCTATGTTTTGCATCTTCATAAACTTCGGATTTTTCTCTCTTTCCAATTGCGATTATTAAAACGGTAATTTTTTCTTCTTGTATTTGATAAACCAAACGATAACCTGAAGAACGTAGCTTTATTTTATAACAGTCTGGCAATTCACGGAGTTTATTCGCTTCTATACGAGAATTTTCCATTATTTTCTTTAATTTTTTCTTAAACTGCTCACGCATAGAAATGTCTAGTTTCTCCCATTCCTTCAAAGCCCTTGGATCAAATTCAAGTTCATAAGTCATCTACATTAACCTTAATACCTTTTTGAGGATTATTTAAACGTTTTTTTACTGTTTCAATCAAATCAGTTTCTCTATCGCTAATTGTAATATTTTTTACAGGTAAACGTTTATTTTCAATGATGTATTGAAAAGTAAGCCTAATTGCCTCTGAAGGTGTTATATCTAACTTTTCTAATTCAGCATAAGCGTCGTTTTTCAGTTTATCATCCAAACGAATCGTTAAAGTTGCCATGTTTTTATTACCATAAGTTTCTAATGATTTACCATTGTAATGATCTTTGTACTTACATGCAAATATGAAATTATTTTAATTAACCATGCTAATTTTGGATTTCAACGACGTATTGTTCAAAGGAAAATCTCCAGCCTTTACACAAGGTTACAATACTTATGTGATGGAAAACGTGTTATTCAAGATTTCTTTCCCCGCCGAATTCCACGCGCAAACTGCCGTTGAATGCGCGGTGAAATTACATGATCAAGTTAAAAACCTTAGATGACATCGTTCGTTTTGCGATTGGGGTTTTTATTTGGCAGGAAAACAAATATGAAATCATCTACTCTGAAAATATGCAACTTATTGAAAATACATTCAAAATTATCAACCTATTTTATTTAGGGTTTGACATTAACCCATTTTTCTATAATCACTCGCTACTATTGATTTCAACAACCCAAGGGAGTTATTAGAGTTGCGGCGCAGTAAGAAATAGATTAAGATAAAGGTTTATGAAACGGAGAAACTATTGGTAGAATTTAGGAAAATGTATTGCAAAATATACAAACAAACATTTGAAGAACACTTGCTTAAAGAAACAGGTAATGATGGGGTATTGCCCCCCTTATTGTATAAATAATGTGGAATGGATGATTCAAATGATTAAAAGAAATCAACTCATTGGTTTGGAAGTTTGGTAGTGATCAAAAACAAGAGATGCTTTTATAAATTTTATGTTTATTTTCATGTAGTTATAAATTTTACTTTCATCTCAATTTGATCACTACCGAATTTTTATTTGGCTAACTAATTGTTTTTTATAACCGCCGTAACTCTAATAAATAACATGGATGCTGCAAACGTCCTCACTGTGAATGTTAAATTTAATGCCGACGGGTCAATGTTGATCAACGGCGTCAAGAAATCGCTAGAGGAAATTGAAGCCTTCACCAAAAGTTCAACGACCGCCAAAGACAAAGTCAAGGAATTTGGGGATTCTACCTCCGCAATGGGTAACAAAGTCACTGATTTTGGGAAATCTGTTGCAGGGTTAGTTGTTTCATTATCGGCGGCGGGCGGGGCTTTATATAAAGTTGCGCAAGCAGGCATTGAATTTGAAACAAAAATCAGTCAATTAGCGGTAGATGATTTTTCTTACTCCCCCGCTCGAGAGTGGGAGCAAGAAAACGACGAGAGGAGATCAATCATTCGGATTTATTTACTACCGTTATTTACTACCTAATTTTAAACGTTTCCACCATTCACCTTGTTTAACGTTAGGAGAGTGGAGAATGCTATCAAAATTAATGTCGACAACCGCCCAATGGTCTTCTTCGCCATCGTCATGTTCTAATGCTTTTTCTAATAGCTTATCTAAAAATAAATCTAATCCAGTTGGTGGCATTCTTTCTATAATATTGTTAGGTAAGATAGAAAGCATTTGATTTCTCCATGGTGCATGGAGTCGTATATAGGAATGCTGTTTTGCATAATAACTAATCACATAAGCTAATAAAGGGCTACGCAAACAAAAATATATAATATCGTTCTGATATTTATAACGAATAAATCCACCTGTAATAAGTGATTGTTTTATCTCAGAATTTGAGAAAAATGATTTCCATCTTGCGTTTTCTTTTTGTTGGTTCCAAGCTTGGCGAGAATTATGATTTTGCTTATCGTAATTACCAGGCAATAAATTAATTAGTTTATTAAAATATAGATCAAATTTTTCTTTACCTTCTGCTAAATCTACTGCTTTGGTATGAGTAGGTATATCTAACCAATGTCGCAGACGACGCGTCAACGCAAGAGGATTATGACTGTCTGTTGGTTTTTCTTCTAAAAGCCAATCTTTAACAAACAAATGAGTTGCTGCCCGCCATAATTCACTAGGAGTTTGAAATGCTTTTGAATCACGACAAATATGCCAGTAATTGAGTAAAAGCCTAAGCGTTTCTCCATCTCCTCCTGTTAGCCATTTCAACGCGTCATCTTTGGTGTACATACTTTCAATAAGCCAAACCGCGTTCATTGCAATAAATTCTTTTGCTAAAGCAGATAAGCCTTTATATTCCTTCAGCATTTTACCAAAGGTGGAGTAACTTCCTAACAAAATAATTTTAGGAGCATGCCTATTTTGCCATTTAAGAATATCTGTACGCATTTGATCAAATAATTCATACATTTCTTTCTCTGCAATGATATTCTGGAAACTAGGTAATAGAATAATGTAATATGGTTTAGGATATTGATTATGCTTAATTGGGATATTTTTCCATTCAGTATCTAAGTCTGTAATGTGATATTTTTTAGTTACAATATCATGTTGACCAGACCAATCTTCATAAGATAATTCCATTTCTTTCAAATATCTTCGAATATGTTCTGGTTTTTCATCAATAAAAACATAGGCATGGCGTCTTTGTTCTAATAATTTTGAAAAAGAAATGCTATCTGATTGTGTATCGAGCTTTTCAGTCGTTAATTTAATTAAGCTTGCATCTAAAATATTCATACAGGGTTCCTTTAGTTATTGTTGTTAGATAATCTTACAATTGGGTTTTATCATAATCCATTTCTTGTAAAGTTCTTAATTCTAATTCTTCTTTACCGTGTGAGGAGTTTAAGACTAAGGTTGGGAAGTAAGGACGTTTCTCTGTTCCTGCAAAATGATATAAACCGTGTTTTAATTCTAAAATCAAGGTATAAAGTAGCTCGCTTAAAATAACTTTTACTTTATGTGGAGACCAATCAACATTTGCATGGCGTTTAAATGCATTAACTGCTTGTTCTAAATTAAACTGATGATTATCTTCCAATACTAATCCGATTAAAGTTTGTCGTAACTCAGACGTTTTTAATTGACTCATAAATATTTCTAAATACCAATCATTTGCAGTATTAAAGGCGTGTTTAATGATTGTTTCATTTATATTGTAATTATCTTCCTTGTCGATTTGTTTTTGTAATTCCGTACAGATTTCTAGGCAAGCTTTTTGTAATAAATTGGGAATGGCAAAAGTTTGTTCTGCAATTTGCCTAGCTTGTAATTGAGTAATTTTAATGCCCAATTTAGACATGCTATGCTGGATGAGTTCAACTCCTTCGTCGATTTCTAAGGTGCCTAAGACGATGGGTTCTACAAAATTATAGATTTGGTTGCGCGGATCGGTGATGGCTTGGCTCATACTTTCTGCTTGCGGGGGATAAGAAGAAAATACAAATTGCATACTTTTCTGGTTATGAGCCGCCCGAAATAGCGTAAATAAAGATTCTTTATGTTTTTGATCATAAAGATAAAAAGCATCGACTTCATCAAATAAAAAGAGTGGACGACAAGGTGCTGTATGGATTTCAATTTCATCGAGTAGTGCATTTGTTAAACGAACGACATGACTACGCAGCGTTTCATCTACAATATAATCAGTTTCTTCTTTAGCAACTAATTCATCTAACTCGTCTTTTAAGTGTTGAGAAATAGAAATGTTGTTATTTTTGATTAAGTTATTTAAAAAACGACCATAACTTTCACTACCACGTTGATCTTGCAAATCTAAAAATAGAGGAACAAATTTAGTTTTTAATCTTGTCCAAGATTCAGAATAACGAATAAATCTTAGCAAGCTCGACTTACCAATTCCGCGAGGTCCAGTAATCACAAAACTTTTGTCATTAAGCAAGCCTTCTATTAAATGGCGAAGTGTTTTAACCCGACCAAAAAATTGGGTGTGATTAACTGGACCTGCGATAGTAAAAACTCGCTCTGCTAATTCTTTGAGTGAAAGCCTCTTTAAAATAATTTCAATTAAGGTATCTCGGATAGAACGGTGGGTACTTAGCAAACGGTTTAAATCCCGTCCCGTTAAAAATACCGTGTCGTACATATTTAATAGACTGTGGTGTTGTAAATGAACGGGTAATTCGTATAGCATTAATTTGATTGATGTTTTCCAATCATTATGTAGTAGATTTATTTCAATGTCATTTAAAGATTGCGCTAACTTTTCAATTAAAGTTGCTTCGTTTTTCTCCGAAGAGAGATAGATAAACTGTTTAGTAGTTGGAAGCAATAATAGTAAATGGTTAAAATGCTGTCCTTCATTAGGTAAACGTAAATAAATAAACCGATAATTATCTTGATTATCAACGTGATATATTTCAATATAGGCAGAGGTTAATTTTTTAGTTAATAAAGAATAATCTTTCCCTCCGTTCATAAGTTGATACCATTGCTGTTG
>JGI20214J51088_10001754_pt1 | contig 14742 bp, 12 predicted proteins | sample WetSurMetagenome_FD_51088 | JGI IMG/M metagenome (IMG submission 51088) | reverse complement strand
CCGCTGTATGCGGCAGCGATCAATGGGCACAACGATATCGTGGAATTCCTCCTCTCGCAGGGTGTTGATATCGACGTCAAGCTGAATGATGGAGAGACCCCGCTCATGGCCGCGGTCTGGAACGGGCAGGTCGAAACCGTCGCACTGCTCCTTCACCGGGGCGCTAATGTGAACGTGAAAAAGTTCACGCACTACAAACCTTCCGGGGAATCAAGCCTCATCTGGGCTTCCCAGAAGCACCGGGTAGAAAATAATGAAAATTACGATAAGATATTCAAGTTATTAGTTCAGGCAGGCCTGGAGTAACCGCTCCCGGGTTGCACGGGGATGAAGGTTAACCTCCATCCGGTTACCTAGGAAATCAGCGCATGGAGTCGATTAAAAAGCCCCCGGGAAAAGTCAGATCCTTCTCGTTCTACCTGCTGTTCTCCATGTTTGTCCTGATCCTGTGCATAGTCGGCTTCCTGACCCTCAACGATTACCTTTATACCCGGCAGAACTATGACCGCGAGCAGCACCTGCTCCAGGTCCAGACTGAACAGAATATCCAGGGAGCCATGCGGCTCAAGGACGCGACCTGGAATATTTTCGATGACAGCCTCAATGACCGGATGAACACGAGCATGGCTGCCGTTACGCAGGAATATCTCCGGTCCGGGAACAATCCCGCCGCGATGGACCTTTCAGCAGTCAGGTCGTACCTTGGGAGCGATTACGATATCTATGTCATTGATGCCAACGGCGTCATCATCGAGACCACCTATGGTCCCGAGCTCGGGACTGATTTTAAAACCGTCCCGTATTTTTATGACTATCTCACAAAAATCCGGGGCCAGAGCGGCTTTTTCCCCGACCGTGTGGTCCACGAGCTTAAAGGTACCGGCAAATTCCGGAAGTTCGCATACATGCCTACACCGGACCATAACTATATCCTCGAACTCGGGCTTGCGGGACAGTACTTTGATGAGGTGAACCTTGAGCTGGATGACCGCGGGACCATCGAACAGATCGTCGCAGTCAACCCGTACGTGGAAAATTTCCGCATCTTCAATTCCATGGGGCGGAGCCTCGAAAATAACCGCCTCCCGGAAACGCCCGTACAGAACTTTCTCTCCCAGGTGATCAACAATCGCTCCGATCTGGAAGTGCCGGATCCGGTAAATGCACGGGAAACGCGGTATATTTTTGTCGATATGAAAAATGCAAAATACGGATCCGATCCAAGCCGGATCGTTGAAATTACTTACAGTACGAAGGTGATCAGTGATTCACTCAACCGGCTGGTTCTCTTCCACCTTCTCGTGGGTGCATGTGCAACCCTTCTGGGGTGTCTCATTGCACTTATTATATCCCGTCGGATCACCCGTCCTATCCAGGAGATCGTTGACGATGCTGACCGGATTGCCCGGGGAGATCTCAACCACCGCATCCGGTCCACTCAGACCAGTGAATTTTCCGTTCTCGGGACCAGCATTAACTCAATGGTCGAGTCCCTGAAATCCGCTTCCCGGAAGATGAAAGAAGATGAGATCTTCCAGAAAGAGATGATCACCCAGTTACCGGTCGGAGTATTCATCAAGCGGGCCGGCGACGGCCGCTACGTCTTCTGGAATACTGCCTGTGAGCAGCTCTTCCGCCTCCCGGCAACCACCGTGATCGGAAAGACGGACCGTGAACTTTTCCCCGCGGATATCGTCGTCACTATTGAAAGGGAAGACCACGCGTTTATCCTCAACCGGGGCGAGTTGCGCAACAAGATCCTCTCGAACAAATATCTCGGGGACCAGATCATCCACATGATCATCGTCCCGATCTTTGATTCCGCCGGGACACTCCTGTTCATTATGGGTATCGCTGACGATGTCAGTCATGAGAATGTCAACCTGAAGATGGATCTCCTCTTCAGTATCACGCGCCACGATATCCTCGAGAACCTCTCGGTCATCATGAACCATCTTGAGCGGGCGCAACTCAAGAATACGCACGAGGATCTCCAGAAATTTTTTAACAAGACCATCGGATCGATCGAAACCATCCGGAACCAGATCTCCTCTATGCGGGAACTGCAGGAAATGGGCCTGATATCCCCGAAATGGCAGCCGGTCAGGCAGGTGTTCAATGATGCAGCGGATCTGCTTTCTGACCAATCCGTTGAAATCCGTGCGGATATGGACGATATCGAAGTATTTGCAGATCCACTTTTTCCGCGGGTTTTTTACATGCTTCTTGAGACCAACATACGTTCTGAACGGCTGCATGTCTCTCGCATCACCCTGACTGCATGTATAAAAAACAGGTCGCTCCATCTCATCTATTGTGATGACAGCGAGGGGATCCCTGCTGCGGAAAAAGAAAAAATCTTTGAGGTTGGATACGATGCGGGTATTGTCCACGGTCTTTTCCTGATCCGGGAGCTTCTCGGCTTTACCCGGATAACGATCTCTGAGAATGGTGAACCTGGCAGGGGTATCCGGTTTGAGATTATTGTACCGGAGGATAAATTCCGGTACAGGAAATAGGGTGTAGGGATATCGGGTCTCCGGAGAAAGGCATGCCGGAGAGCGTAAAATGGATGGCCAGGTAATGTCCGATCGGCAATACCACGACCCTGTATCTTCGGAACATTCAGCCAACGGCCATTTGCCGGCTCAGCTGAAAAAAAAAAGAATTCCGGTTTACCGTAGATCTCCACCTTTTTGGCGGGCCCGGTGTACTACCACCAACTACATTATTTCCGTACCGCCTTATCGAGACGGATCGAGCGGAAGCTGTTTTTTATTTTGTCTGTGAAGAAGGATCCCACGGAAGTGGCATTCATCAGGTCGGCATGAATTTTCGACGGAACATTCTGGTACTGGTAAATGATACCGGAATGGAACTCGATCTCCAGGTTTTTCCTGCTCTCATCATAGCTTACCGATCGGAGATTGCAGGACTGCACAGGTTGTCGCTCCAGAAAAAGTCACCACTACCATTTTGTTTTCAAGGTTGATAAATGAGGGCGTATTCTGGATCGATTATATATGTTTTTTCACGCCTGAAAAAGAACTCCCGGGTTCATTTGACTAACTGTGTGGTTCTGGCATCAAACCTGATCCATATCCTGATCCTAAATAGCGTCACGGCATAACCGGTGCTATTCGAGGTTCCCGTATGTCAGATACTTTTTCAATCCAAAACTATCCCCGGAAGAATTTCCACCCGCTCGGTACGAGCCGGAAGAAGAAATACCTGAAATTTTTCCTTGTCGTTGTGCTGGTCGCAGTAGCGGGCACCATGTATCTTGCCTATACATCGGGCATCTTTGCAGATGCAAATCCGGAGATACCAAAGCAGGTCCTTGCCCGGGTCAACCTTGAGCGGCAGACCAACAATCTTGAGCCATTCCAATACAGCGAGTCCCTGGCGAGCTCGGCTATGACGAGGAGCCAGGACGTCAGGATCTCCCCTCTGGCATACCGCTCCGGGGCAAAAAGCAGTGACGGAACGAACATTTTTGTCGTTTCGAAGATATCCTGGGCTCTTTCCCGCCTCGATTCCCGGCAGACGATCGCGGATACCTTCGAAAATACCGATAACACGTTCCGCGAAAATGTACTGAACTCCGGTTACCATTCGATGGGCATCGGCGTTTCCAGTGATGCGTACAATTATTACATTGTCACGATGTGCCAGTGATCGGACCGGCAAGAGAAAAATTCCCGTTCCGGATCTGTCCTATCCCCGGCCGGTCCGAGAACAATTTTTTTAAATATTCCTGATACTAACACTGGGTAAAGATGCCTGACGCAGCCGAGGTAGCGCGGCTTCTCGATATCCTCGGGAACCGCAACCGAAGACGGATCATCGAGCTCCTGCGGCAGAAACCCTGTTTTGTTACCGAGATCTCTGAGACACTGACCATCTCCCCCAAGGCAGTGATCGACCACCTGCAGATGATGGAGCGGGAAGCGATCCTCTCCTGCCAGATGGATGAGCGGCGCAGGAAATATTACTATCTTGCCAACGATATCCTGATCGACGTCAGCCTACGGGAAGTACTGGTCACGAGCGCTGTCACCCCTGAAGATGACGACAAGAACGAACGGCTGAAAAATACTGTTGCCATGCTCGGGCGCATGATCCGGGCCCACGACCAGCTGCTGGTGAACCTTGAGCAGGTGAATCACGATATCGAAACAAAAATTACCGATATTGCCCGCAACCATAAAGATTTATTCGGAAGCGATCGAGAGCTTACTGTAATCATTGCCCTGTCCCACACTTCCCTGAAACTGGCGGAACTGGAACAGGCTACAGAACTGCCACTCTCCGATCTGACGGGTATCCTGAAACGGTTCGAACGCCAGGGACTTGTGAGGAGGACGGGAGACGTGTATACGCTTCGAGGTGTCCATGCAGAATAACCCTAACGGCCCTTACGATGATGTGTTCAGCAACCTGGCAAAGATCGTCGATGATATCGTGAAGAACATGCCGGACAGCCAGCATGCCCGTATTGTCGGGTATACCATTATAACCCGTACCCCGGGCGGGGATGACCCGGAGGTCTTCCGCTCCGGGCCTTCCCGGGACGATGAAGAAATTCCGTACGAAGTAACCGAATCCGAAGAGAATGTGTTTATCACCGCCACCATGCCGGCCGACCCGCAGAACGCACCGGTTGTCGATATCGAACCTGACCGTGTTCGGATCAATGTTGACGACAAGTCCATCACCATCATGCTCGAACATACGATCGACCGCATTCACTGCTACTACCGTGTCCACCGCGGCGTGATGGACATCACCCTCAAAAAATTATCCTGATTTTTTTTTGGGATTTGGCTGACCACGGACTTTTTTTTATCCTTCATCGTTTGCAACGAGCCGGAAGGTTTATTGGATATTTTCCCGATCATTCCCGGCATGCACCTGCTCTTCTCAACAACGACGGACTTTCAATCAGTTCCTGTTCACGATCTCCCGGCGGTAACCTCATATCGCACCGAACCTGCCATGAATACCCAGGATACGACCCCGGGTATTTCGCTCTGCTGCAGGGATATCGGACTGGACTGTTCATTTGAAGTTGTTGGTGAAACGCGGCCGGCCATCCTGCGGGAATTCATCAGGCATGCGGAATCTTCGCATAATATGCCGGTTCTTTCGGCAATGATACTCTTCAGAATAAAGGAGTCGATGAAACAACCCTGAAATTTTTTTCATTTTTTTTTATTTCGGGTTGAACATTCGGAGCCGGTTTTGTCCCAATGGGGGTTTACCGTCATCAGAGAAAAAAGGGTGGTTTCAGCCGAGCTTCCAGACTGCATGGTCCTGGCCGTTGAAGACGATCTCGGCATATCCCTTGTCCGGGGTGAAGGAAGGGGGTACGCGATAGATCAGGTAGCCGTCAATAGCATTACTCTTCCCGGGATACAGGTAGGTCACCTGTGTCCCATGGGAATACCCATAGTCCTCGACATACTCTGAGCCGAACAGTTTCGAAAAATACTGGACCTCCTTAATCTCTACTGGTGTATCTTCTAAGTTCGAGGATTTGTCCGGGAGTTTATGAATCGGATCCGGGGAGTAAACCTGGCCATTATAGTGGACTTTTATGGCATTTTGTGTCGGTGCATAAACCCGCGTATCCGCTTTATTATAGACACTCACGAAAACGAAAAGGAATTTGCTGCCTTTATTTGGCTCCTCATAATACAGGTTGTCCTTGTCGTTATGCCAGTGATAGGTGTCGTTTAACCAGACCCGGTAGACCGTTCCTTCGCTGGCGGTGCTGCCGCTGCTGAAAGGGAAACCATCCCGGAGGTGCAGGGCGTTCGGGAACGGGTCCGGAGACGACGCTGGCACGGGGGTTAATGCCACCGGAGCAGCAGTAACAGCTATTGTCGTCATTGCAACAGTAACCGGAGCCTTGGTGCCTGATACCTGTGCGCCAGGAAGCGGAGAAGATCCGGCCGACAATCCGGGCAACACGACAATGACTGCCACTGCGGCGACAATGATCAGGAGAATGACGATACCGGCGATAAGTTTCACCGGTGCTTTTCTGGCACCCGCAGGGGGTGGGAGAACGGCAGGTGCCGCTGACGGGGGTGGAAGTGGATCCGCCGCCGTTGATACTGACAGCCCTGTTACGGGAGGGGCCAGTTCCACCGGGGTCCCGCAGCTCTCGCAGAACTTTACTCCTTCTGATAGCGCATCCCCGCAGACGGTACAGAACTTTTGTCCCATACAAAATACTCGTACCGGGAAATATTAAAAAAGAATGGTTTTCATCCGCTCTTCCAATATTCACCAGAAAAAAACTCCAGGATACATTCCGGCTGCAGGCTTCGGAAATAGTGCTGTTACCGGTCAGGAATTTTTTGGGGCGGGTCATACATTTTTGATCGTGTGATACGTGTAGCGCCGTGGGAATCAGACTGGATCTTAGAGTCTCCAACGAGGCACGTCAGAAATACATTAAAGAATGTCTTTCATGAGGGCTTCAAAATTGACACTTCCTGTGCACAACAAATGGTTGACAAACTCCTCAGTATATAAACAAAAATTGCTTTAGTTTTTGTAAAAAATAATTTTTTTAATTTAACTTTTTTTTCTTTTGGATAATGCTTTGTCCAAAATAAAACAAGGAATCTCAATACCCTGAGGCGCATTTTAACGGCGGGTCCGGATCGTGTTCCCGGATGGGTCACGTATTCCCGGCATCCTCAAGGGAATCCCCGCAAATACGTCGCAAGCGTCCTGCAGGAATCGCATTCCGTTGTATTTGTTGAACGGGAAAATGCCGTGCAAACCTGTCTGGCAAATTTTGAATATATACCCTCATGAGAGTCTTCTCTATCCCAGGATCGCTGGGTGGGAAGGAAATGAAATGGAACAGACCTTCAGGAAACTGAAAGACAAGAACAATCCCGAACGGTGGACTCATGTATTAGCGCTCGAAAAGTTCGGGCAACCGGCAATAGATTATCTTCACTCTGCACTCGATGATAACGACAAGTGGGTCAGGTACATGGCAGCTGATGCCCTGGGTAACATCGGGGATGTCAGGTCCCTGGAGCGTCTTATCGCACTTCTTGGCGACCCTGACCAGGATGTTCGGTTTGCAACAGCCTATGCCCTTGGCAACCTGGGGCACACCGGTGCGGCTGCCGCACTGAAAGAGACCCTCAGGAAGGACAACGGTTTCGTGCGGATTGCAGCTGAGGAAGCACTTGAGCAACTGGCAGCAACGGGTTCCTCCCCGGAGGCTCATCAGCCTGCATCAGCAAAGGTGCACTAACGTGTAATTTTGGAAGAACAACTTTCGACAGATAATCACAATATCTTTTTCTTTGTTTTTTTCCTGCCGGTTTCCAGCTGGTGGGCAATGATCATATACCCGAGCAATCCGCCGCTCTCATCCGGGATCGCTGAGACACTCGTCTCGACCTGGACCCTTCCCAAGGGTGAAAGGAACATAAGATCGAATCGCTGGTACCGCTCTTTTCGTATCCTTGAGAGATTGTCGAGCATTAATTTCCTGTGCTCAGGCGCGATAAAGCAGGCCAGGCTCTTCCCGGTGAGATTGGTGCGTTCCGGCGCCCCGACGAGCGAGACGAGCGCATCGTTCGCCCAGACACACCTGGCGGAAAGGTCGAGAATAAGGATGCAGTCCTGCACCGCGGTCAGTGCTGTTGTGAGATAGACCATGCTGGAAAGCCCGTGCACCCGGGGCTCCTGGCCATGAAAAGCCGAAACCTCCATGGTCAGGGAACCGGGCACACCGATACCCTCGGGATCATCCGCAGGACCTGCGGTATTCAGTCTGTCCGGACGGACACGCATGATCTCAATCGCCCCGGCCAGGTTTCCTGCAGGATCGTTAAGGGGGGCTGCAAGTTTGCTGAGCATCGCGCCCTGACCGGCATTCAGCGCTGGTGCGAATACCTCCGCGCGGATTACATGCCCGTTACGTTTTGCAGACGGATACAGGGCTTCCAGTTCAGTATCTGCAGCACCGATGAGGTTCAGCAGAAGCGGGCGGGAAGTGCCATAAAACGGGATTGCAGGAGTAAAATCCTCTGAGCCAAGGGCAGTCTGACGGTTTACCCCGGTAATATCTTCGATGGCACGGTTCCACGCAACCACCCGGCTTGCAGAATCGATGACAAGTGCTGCGTCCGAAAAGAGGTCGATAATATCGGTGATCTCCTTCCGGAGGGTAACCACCTGGCCTTCTGCATCCTTCTGTAAGGTTATATCCTCAACCAGACCGTTGATGCACCTGATGGTGCCATCCTCCCTGAAATTCGCGAGCGCTGTCACGAGCAGGCACACCTCTTTTCCATCAGCTCTCCGGACCTGGATCTCGCGGTTTCTCACGAATCCAGAGTCACGGAGTTCATCGAGCAGCTTCTGCCTGTCATCCTTCCCGGCGAACATATCCTGGATAACGACTTCCCTGAGCGTCTCCATCGAGGGGTAACCGAGGATCCGCACCAAAGACGGGTTTCCCCATATAAACCGGCCCTTCGGGTCACCGGTACTCCGGTAAACGCCAACGTTAATCGTGTCTACAAGCGACCGGTACCGCTCTTCACTGATCCGCAACCGCTCTTCTGCTTTCTGGGAGACTATATCCCGGGCTATGGTCGATGCGCCGATTACCAACCCGTTGTCATCGGTTATAGGGGATATGGTCACCTCGACTTCGATGATCCTGCCGTCCTTCCTGAGTCGGAGTGTCTCGAGATTACGGACGGTGACGCCTTTTCGGATCTTCTCTGCAATCCCCTCCATTTCCTCCCGGCGTTCCGGCGGTATGATCAGGGAGATATGCCGCCCGATGATCTCCTCTCGGGAATAGCCATAGAGATGCTCGGCAGCAGTGTTCCAGCTGATCACCGTGCCGTTCAGGTCTTTGCCGATGATGGCATCTCCGGTAGATTCGACAATGGAAGCCAGGAGCTTCCGGATCTGTTCCGCATGTTTTCGCTCGGTAATATCTTCGAAAATGACACAGAGCTTACCATCAGCGAGCCTGACCGCCCTGAACAACACATCCCTGTCAGTCCCGTCCCGGCACCGCACCCCAAAGATTCTTTCCGGCCGGACTCCCGATTTTGGATCGGGAAGATCCTCTTTCCAGATGGCAACAGCATTCCGGCGGTCATCGAGATCGGGAAAGATGAGGCGGAACCATTCCCTGCCGGTCCGGAAATCATCGAGAGTGTACCCGAAAAGACTGGTGAAGCCCCTATTGATATACCGGTAGTGCCCGTCCGTATCGATAACCGCAATGGGGAAGGGTGAGAGTTCAGCAACGTTCTCAAAGAGTTCTTCACTTTTCCGGAGCGCGACCTCTGCATGGGCTTTCTGCAGGGCGATTGACGCCTGTCGCGCATACATCTCTACCAGAGGAATATCCCGTATCAGAGAACCAGCCGGCAATAAAATGACGGCGTTTCCGAAACTCCTGCCCCCCCGCACAAAGCCGATGGCATAAATGCAGCCAAGGTTCATCGCCGTAGCAAACTGTTCGCAGGTAGCGAGCGGGATCTTCCCCAACGTCATCTCGAAGAGGGTTCCCGGCACCTGGTACAGTCGTCCTGTCCGAAGGGAATTGAGGGTTGTTACCTCGACAGGAATGATGAGACCTTCCGGAACGGTTCCGAGACACTGCACGATCAGGGATCGCATTTTTTCGCCGGCGACAGCCCGAATTGTTAACGATCCTGTATTTGGGTCATAAGAATTGACCGCGATCATCGAATCAGGGAGCAGGCTGAGCAGATCATCAGCAATCTTCCGGAAGATATCAGCGTTTTGGGGGAGATCGATAAAGTCCATCACTTTTTGCGACAGGAATTGCATCTGGCCGATATACTGTTGAATTCTTGCTTCGCCAGCCTTCCGCTCACTGATGTCCCGGAATATTCCTTCGACCCCCATCGCCGCACCAGACTCATCATAATAACGGTGACTATTGGTCGAAACGATGATCGGACTGCCATCCTTACGTTTCAGGATGACTTCGTAATCCGTGACCGACCCCACCTTCCCGAGAATGTCAAGGAGTTTCATCCGGTCCTTCGGGCGTATATAAAAATCCGCCGCAATATTTCTGCCGAGGCATTCTCCAAGGGATCCGTACCCGAGAAGGGTTGCCCAGCTCGGGCTAGCCATGATCAGGTTACCGTTCAGATCAGACCGGTAATATACATCCTGGATATTCTCAAGGACGCTCCGGTAGAGCCGTTCGCTGCGAGCGAGCGCGATCTCAACCCGTTTGCGATCGGATATGTCTTCGATAATGATCGTTACACCTGCATCACCGGTATCGAACACTGTCGGGATGAGTTTAATAAAAAAGAAGACGTCGCTGTCCCCTGACCGGATCATCTTTTCCAGGGTGACATTTTGTTTTCCTATTGGCGCATCGAAGATGGCGTCGAGCGGGAGCCCGGTTAAAAAAGGGATATCGCTCTCTTCCACTCTTTGCCCGATAAGAACGGCCCGGGTCTTGCCTGTCTGTTCCAGCAGCCTGTCATTTACCTGGAGGATCTTATGCTGGTCATTCACCATGAGAATCATATTGGAGGAGAACCCAAGGATTGCGGAGGCCGGGAACCGCTGGGAAATCATGTAGACTTTCGAAGTCCCGTAGGTTTTTACCTCGACCTCTCCAGACATCAGCAGGATCTCGAGATATTTTGCAACAGAATTGCGGTTCATCCGGAGCTGGCGGGCGAGCTCTGTGATGCTCATCCCTTTCGGCCTGATGTTGAGGGAGCTTTTGATTCTTGCAATATTTTCCTTGTCAAGAATCATATAATTTCAAATTGATAGTGAGTGTATTAATTATTCCGTAAGAATCGCACTTCCCCCACCAGTAAAAAAAGAGATCTTTATTGATGAAAAACGGGTCCCGGCAACAGATATGACCCCGGCCTCTCCGAAACTAAGGTCGGGTTTCAGATGTTCAGATCTTTGCCTTAACCGGAACATCCGTTGGCGTCCACTGGGCAATGGACTTCTTTCCGTCTTTCATCTCGTGGAATTGCCTGAGCGAAACGGTGATATCGCGGGTGAAGGCAAAGTAGCCGATCTGGGTGTTTCGACAGAGCTTCATTGCCATGTCCATCAGTCCGCGGGGATCCGGCCGGGCCTCGCCGAGCCAGATGTGAAAGATATTCCCGCCGTCAACAATCGGGAAGAAAACATGTTCTATCTCCATCCTCCGGGTGAGCGGGATATCCGCCCCCGGTGCTACATGGGTCCCGTTGGTGTAATAGATGGGCAGGTCGCGACTCTTGCCGAGGCTCTGTAATCCCTCTTCCAGATCTCCCTTGATGACCTTTACCGCGTAGTCGTGGTAGCGCCGGTCGAGCAGGTCGGCGACGGCAAACCTCTGCCCGGTTGTTTCGGCCGGGGTTCTCGCGAGGGCAATCGTCATACCGTTCTTCTGTGAAAGTTCCTTGCCGTAGAGCTCCATTTCGATCATTGCACGGACCGCGAGCTTGAACGAGGCTTTGGATTCATGCATCTGTTTTCCGGTATGGTGCTGGACCATCTCGTTGACACCAACAACCCCGATGGTGTAGACAAGACCTTCGAGGTCCACGGCCAGTGCGCCCCGCTCACCGGTATTGGGATCCTTGGGGCGCTGCATGGCAAACGGCATGCGGCTGCTCCCCCGTATCAGGTCCATCCAGCGCCGTTTAATCTTGAAGATTTCGACAGCCACATCCATCAGTTTTTTGAGTTCCGCAAACAGGCGGGTATCGTCACCCTCGGCATTGTAGGCAGCCCGGGGACAGTTCACGGAAACCACCTGCCAGGACCCCATGGAGAAGTGACGCCCCTCGTCGAACAAAAGTTTTTTGTCAAAATCGGTGTCCTTGTCGGCAACGGTAGAGAACTGGTAGGCACAGCACTGGTAGCAGGAGATCCCCTTGCCGGCGCCACGATATACCGGGAGCTGGTTGTCGTAATAGGGAGTTCCGAATTTTGACGCGAGCTCGAAGGTCATCAGGTAGAGTTCCTGGTACGTGGGGAGATCCGGGTTCTTCCGGTTGAACTCCGAACGTTCCTGCATGAAGTCCGGCTCGATGGAGATCTCCGGTTTGGGGAAGTTGAAGGGCTTGCCCCAGTAATCCCCCTCCAACATCACTTCCATGATGGCCTTGAAAAGGAGGCGGACTTCACGTTCGAACTCACCATAGGTCCTTCTGGGGCCTGAGGTGCCGTCCCAGACCTTACCCTTGTACACACAAGGCTTGTCCTGCCAGAGCGTGGGGACACCGGGACAGAGCTGGATAGACGAGAAGACCAGCTGGCCGCCTCGGGCGACCATCATCTGGGTCATCTCGTAGACGAACATCTGGACCATCTGCTTGATCTCGTCATAGGGCATGCCTTCCATGAAGGGTGCGAGGAAGGTCAGGAAGTTGTAATACCCCTGCCCGCCGGCAAAGTTGGTCTGGGCGGATCCCAGCGCCTTGACTGCGTGGAGGATTGCCACCTCGGCCCGCTTTGCCGGTCCGGCAACAGACGCCTTTGTACCATTCCCATCCGGCATCAGGCCGTAATAGAAGAAGTACCGCAGGTCCCAGTCCTGGCAGAAGGGACGGGTACCAAAGTATTCAAGGTCGTGGATGTGCATCTCGCCCGAGAGGTGGTGATCGGCGAGGTCCGGCGGAAGCTGGAGCAGGTATTGTTCCTTTGAGATCTTGTCAGCCTTCTTCTTGTGGGAGGTCTCGGCGTTCTCCTGCAGGTTGGCATTGTCGTGGGCCTCGAAACCCCTGCCCACATCGATCTGGTGCGCGTCATACACCGGTGTGCCCACCCGGGTGGAGACATTCCGGTACTGGATCATACCTTTTTCCAGCAGGGTGATGTTGACAATCTCCCGGATGAGCGGGCCGGAGAGGGATTTCAGCCCCATGTTCCTGATCCGGTGCTCGACATCGAGGGCAATTTCCTGCGCGATCTCCTCGCTCGCTCCCTCGTACCCGTAGAACGTCTCGACAAGGCGGGTCTCCTCGACGAGCTGGCGGACGATACGACTCCTGTCCCATTCGACGATATGCCCGTCCGTTGTCCGTACCGGGGGCAGGGTCGGTGCGTAATCGCCGAAGATGGTCTGCTGCCTGGTCTCCGGGCGGGGCATTATTCACCCGACAGGAGCTGCGAGAGGTGTTCTGCATCCAGTTTGCCGGCAGGGAAGAGGTCCGGAGAGGTGTAAAAATCATCGTTCTTCTGGAGTACGGGTGCTTCGTTCACGAAGACCCCGTTGACCCTGAGCTCCGTGAGGCTCTCGGCTGACGACAGGTCGCGTTCCCGGTAACTGTGGCCGCCCTTCTTCAAAAAGCCTTTCAGCAGTTCGCAGTTCGGGCAATGTTCCAGCGTATACACGATCAGTTGCAGATTTTTCGGCACAAAAAACACCCTCTCTTCAGTCATCTATTCAATTGGAAGTATGTGAATAAAAAAATCATGGTTTGTGCATGCAGGGCATTATCGTCGCACTGAGCGATTACCATTAGTAGGTGAATAGGATAAATAGTACCGTAATGGTCAGGGCGTTTGTGGCACTCGAGCTGCCGGACGGGATCCGGGAACGGATGAGATCTGCCCAGGATATCCTCCGCGCCTGTTCAGCGCGCCTGAACCTGGTCGATCCTGCCCAGATTCATATCACCCTCAAATTCCTGGGGGAAGTACCGGAGCGCAACCTCCCCCGGCTGACTGACGCATTGAAAAGTATCCGCTTCACGCCATTTCCGGTATCGGTCGGGGCAGTGACACTGAACAATCCCCGCCGGCCTCATACTGTCTGGTGCACCATTGATGACCAGGGTAAGGGAAACCTGCTCTTCAGTCAGGTCGAGGAGGTACTTGAACCGCTCGGGTTCCCTCGGGAGACCCGGGGATTTACCCCCCATGCAACGCTGGCACGGGTTAAGGTGCCCGACCCCTCTCTCCTTCCGGCAGTTCGCTCCCTTGGGGAGAAGACCTATGGGGACTGTATCATCCCCGGCATGAAACTCAAGAAGAGTACGCTCACGCCCCGGGGCCCAATCTATGAAGACCTNCTGGAGGTTACCTGGTGACCCACCTTCCCCTTGAAGAGGCNGTACTCGACGGTCTCCGCCCCACGAAAGAAGAGCGGNACCATATATACGGGCTCGCTCAACGTCTCCTTGATGCGATCGGACGGAGTGGGAAGGCACAGGGTATGGTTGTGGGGTCCATTGCCCGGCAGACCTGGGTAAGTGGCGACCGCGACCTTGATGTTTTCCTCCTTTTTGATCCCTCCCTCTCCCGCGAGGAGCTGGAGCTCCAGGGGCTGGCCCTTGCCCGGGCCATCGCCGGCGAATTTACCACACGCTTTCATGAGAAATATGCCGAACACCCGTACATCAACGCTACCATTGACGAAGTGGACGTGGATCTCGTGCCCTGCTACAATGTCGACAGCGCGACAAAGATCCAGAGCGCTGTCGACCGGACCCCGTTCCATACCCGGTACATCACGGAAAAGATCAACGGCCTGATCGATGATGTCCTCCTCCTGAAGCGGTTCACCAAGGCCGGGGGTATCTATGGGTCCGACCAGATGACCGAAGGATTCTCCGGGTACCTCTGCGAGCTGCTCATTCTCCATTACGGCGGGTTCACCCCGCTCCTTGCTGCTGCTGCGGAATGGCGGCCGCACCTGGTGATAGATATCGAACATCATGCGGCAAAGGA
>JGI20214J51088_10001753_pt1 | contig 14743 bp, 9 predicted proteins | sample WetSurMetagenome_FD_51088 | JGI IMG/M metagenome (IMG submission 51088) | reverse complement strand
GGAAGGACCTTGTTTTGGATTTCCTTGGCTGTGCAAATCTGCTATGGTCAACTCATACAATTAACCAGTTGGATTTAGGTGTGATTGTCAGAGATTTAATACCTTCAGTAAGAGCAGGATTCAAGGGGGAAAGAATTCCCAGCGAGGACGGTGATCCGGTTGTGCCTGTTGATATCTCATCATATTTGAATATGCCGGCAGATGCGCAATTTTTTAAAATTAATATGAGCACTATTAAATCCGGAGAAGTTTCCTCAGATTCAAAAGTATTCACTCTTGCAGGTCCGGGACAGAACAAAGAGAATCGCCTGATCGCCGTTGGCTCTGAAGGCAGGGAGAAAAATCCTCTTCCTACAGGTTCATATGAGATTAAAATTAATGATGATGTCAGCAGCCTGATCTTTTTGCATGCCTGCGCACTTCCTGCAATGAATCAAAAGGCTTATTTCAATATCCCCGATTTTTTTGATTCAGCAGATTTGTTGGGTTGGTACGAAATTGTGTATGAAGATGGATACAAAGAAATAGTACCTATTCAGTATGGGGTAAATATTCTTGAATGGAATCCGGGCGGAGAAAAAAGCCTTGACACAAGGGAAGGCGATACCGGATCACCACAGAGTGCCTATTGCTATGAGGCAGATCCAATTGTTTGTTCCTCAGATATTAATAATCCTATAACCTTTTTTGCATTTGAATGGGTCAATAAACGTTTCGGTAAAATAATAAAAGAGGTTAATCTTCACGGATCAGTAAAATACCAGGCTTTACAGCAAGATTATGGAAAAGTAGTTACTGAGCCCATGGAGAGCAATGCAATTATTCTGGCAGGTATAAGCAAGGTATTAAAGCGGCTGCCATTTATTCCTAAATAATTTTTATAAAAGAATATCTCCCAAAGAACTAACAGTAAAAGATATTCATAAAATGAAAAATTAGTTAATTAAATAGTGTAAATAATAATTGGAAAAGAAAGCATTGAAGAAACTAATCCTGATTGCGGTTTTTATTTTATCAAAATATACTGCTGAAGCTTCAAAAGTTTATGCGTCATCTTTTGGATGGAATGTGAATGATGCCACAAGTGCATTCCAGGCAGCAATAAATTCATCTGCCGATACCATTATTATTGATAAACTAAGCGGTGATTGGATTGTCGGACCAAATTTATTCTTCGACCTGAAGGACAAAATAATTTTTTTCCAATCTGGAGTGGTGCTCAAATCCAAAACGGGTGCTTACACTGATAATGGCGATTGCTTATTAAAATTTGTAAGGGCAAACAACATCAAAATTATAGGCTATGGCGCGACCTTTCATATGAACAAGGCAGAATATGCTGCACTGAATGATGGTGAATGGAGGCATAGCATATCAATTAATAATTCAAGCAATATTGAGGTCTATGGTTTAAGCTTAGATGGAAGCGGAGGAGATGGAGTCTCAATCAGCGGGGATCCCTGGTATGGGGAACAACTTTATTCAGGAAATATTGTGCTAAAAGACTTATGGTGCGATAATCATTTTCGCCAGGGAATATCAGTTATTTCTGCACAACATTTACTTGTTAAAAATTGCTGGTTTACTAATACGGGAGGTACGCTTCCCATGAGCGGAGTCGATCTTGAACCCGACAAGGATTTTCACAGGATAGTAGATGTGGTTTTTGACAAGTGCCGGTTTACCGGTAATTCCGGTAATGGAATTCAATTATCTTTTCAGAACCTGACCAGCACCTCAATCCCTTTGGACATAATATTCCGCGATTGTTATCTAAGTGAAAATCACGATGTCAGTAATAAGTATGCTGCAGCTGAAATAAATATTGGTGCAGCTGAAAGAGAAGCTGTGAAGGGAAATGCAAAATTTGAACGCTGCATGATTGAAAACAGCCAATGGACAGCTGTCAGTATAAGAAAGCCTGCAACCAGTTACATTGTTAGCTTTGACGATTGTGTATTCCTTAATGTTTCGCAAGATATATCAAGTAAATACAACACTCCGATCTGGATAGAAGTGAGTGATTATATAATCCCATGTCCCAGATTCGGAGGAGCTGTTTTTAATAATTGTCTGCTGTTTTACAATACGAATTTGAATTTTCTTGGATCTTATGGTGAAATTAATACATCACCCGGGATGGGGAATGTTAAGCTGAATAATCTTACATTGATAAATCCTAATTCATCAATAACAATGAATTTGACTGACGGTGGCGGCTCTCCTGATACAACCTGCCATTTTGACTTTCATAAATTAACTGAGCCCCTGGCTACGTCAATGGGATTTAAAGCACAAAATAGCATTATTGAATGCTCAGAAAAAAACAGCATTCTTGAATCAATTCGCACTTCAGAAGATATTAGTTTCCCTGTAGGAATATCATACAATATTGTTGGAACTGCATTGCAGGGAGAAGATTATATCCGCATGAACGGGTTTTTAATTATTCCCGGAGATTCCCAGTTACAGAGTGATACCATCTTCGTTTTAAAAGATGAAAACGGGGAGGCCCAGAAAACCATTTTTCTAACTCTTAATGAGAGCCCAATCTTCACATCTGCATCATTACCTCAAATTATCAATGTATCGGATTGCACTACTGGGATAAGTGATATTCCTGCAAAGGAAGTTTTTACTGTTTTCCCAAACCCAACATCCGACTTTTTGGTATTAAGATTTACAGATTATTATACCGGTTCTATTGAGGTGTTGAATGAAATGGGCCGAACAGTATCATTGATAAAAGGGAAGGGTGATACAAATCAAATTAGTACAAGTTGTTTACCTAAGGGTGTATATTTTATTAAAGTTCAAATTGCAAACAGAATTCACATAAAAAAAATTCTTAAACTTTAATTACATTAACTAATGAAAACAAAATATCTGCTGATACCGACGTTGATATTATTTGTCAGCTGCCAGACTGGACTGAAACCATCATTACGTCAAGGCGCTTTTTATACTGAAGAACAGGGAAAAGCGGAGCTTAAAAAATTGGAATCACTTTATAGCAACAGTAATGAATGGGAAAAACGCAAACAGATGCTGAGGGAGAACATTCTGAAAGGCATGAATCTGTCTCCCCTCCCGACCCGTACTCCTCTGAATCAAATATTAAGTGAAAAAAGGATCCATAACGGTTATTCGGTCCAGAATGTAGCTATCGAAACCATACCCGGTTTTTATCTCTGCGGCAACCTGTACAAACCGCTCGATGAAACAAAAAAATATCCTGCAATACTTTGTCCGCATGGTCATTTTGATGGTGATAGCCTGGGAGCATGGGGCCGGTTCAACCCTGACCTGCAAAAACGATGTGCCACATTTGCCCGTATGGGAGCTGTGGTATTCAGTTACAGTATGTTTGGATGGGGAGGAGAATCAAGCTGGCAACTGGATACAACAGCAACTATTGAAAAACCCGATACGGCTTATATTTTTAAGAAACATAGTATTCCTCTGGCGCTAACCATGCAGACATGGAATAGTATGAGAGCACTCGACTTTCTTGAAACATTACCTTATACTGATAAATCAAAAATTGCAATTACAGGCGCCTCCGGAGGTGGAACACAGACCTTTCTCCTGGCAGCACTTGATGACAGGGTAAGTGTAAGTGTACCTGTCGTGATGGTTTCATGTCATTTCTTCGGAGGGTGCAATTGTGAAAGCGGCCTGCCGATCCACCAGAGCGCAAACCATTCAACAAATAATGCAGAAATAGCCGCAATGATTGCACCGAAACCGATGCTTATGATCTCCGACGGGGCTGACTGGACCAAAAATGAACCTACAGTGGAATATCCTTTCATCAAACGTATCTATTCATTCTATAATGCAGAAAATAATGTTGAAAATGCTCATTTCCCAGATGGGGTCCATGATTATGGATTTGCGAAAAGAATTCCTGTTTACAGATTCATGGCAAAACATCTGGGTTTAGATATTAATGCAGTCACTGATTCAACCGGTGCCATTGATGAAAGTAAAAGCGAAGTGGAGAGAGCTGAGACAATGCTTGTTTTCTCAAGTAAAAATCCTCATCCTTCCAATGCCCTGAAGGGTGCCGAAGCGATCGGACAGGCTCTGAAGAAACTTTAAGGAAAATGAATAAAAGGATCTCTTTTCTGATTATTCCGGCGTTGCTTTTTTGCAGCCTTGATCTTCCCGGGCAACAAACTACATTATTGCCTGTTCCTCAGAGCATTACATGGGGTAAAAACAAATTTCAGGTTGCCGGAGCAAAAATATTGTTATCGCCTGATTTATCCTTCAGGGAACAAAATACAATCTCTCAGTTTATAGCTTTTGTAAAACAAACCACCGGATTGTCACTTACTACAACATTTTCAGAGGATCCTGAATCTCAGCTAATAGTACTGAACTCCGAACAACAAGGCCAGGTATTACCCTTACCCGGCGAAACATCAGGGAACCAGTCACGCGAGGCATACCGGATAAGCGTAACTTCTGATAAAGTTCAGATAAATGCTAAATCGGATGCAGCTCTTTTTCATTCACTTCAAACATTACGTCAGTTAATAATTGATGAAGATACCAACAGTTTTATCCCGGAGGTTGAAATTGAAGATTTTCCAGCTTTTGCTTACCGCGGTGTTATGATGGATTTTTCACATGGAGGACTTCTTACTGAAAAGGAGATAGAAAATCAGATTGATTTTTTATCTCGCTGGAAAATGAATCAATACTATTTTTATAATGAGGTGAGTATTGAAATGAAAGGATATCCGCTGATCAACTATAACGCCTGTTATTCACAGGAGCAGATTAAAAGAATCATAGCCTATGCCCGGGAAAGGCACATGGATGTTATACCCTTTGTAAATTTCTATGGACATCTCCACGAAATGCTCAGGATCGAAAAATACTCAGGACTGGGTATCGGTAAATATGGTCATGATCTTGACCCTCGTGACCCTGGAGTACAGACTCTGTTAAAAGATTGGATTAAACAATATGCTGATCTGTTTCCCAGTCCCTTCATTCATGTTGGTTTCGATGAGACATGGGAGACAGAGAGACTAACAATTGAGGATCCGTCTATTAAACCAAAAGAACTCTATCTTAATCAGCTTAATTTTGTTACAAAAGCTCTTCAGAGTTACGGGAAAACAGTCATGGTATGGACTGACATTTCTAATAATTATCCCGATATCTTATCGGAGGTTCCAAAGGAATTAATCCCTGTGATATGGGAGTATTCTGATAATCCGGCTTCCTTTGCCAAATGGCTAAAGCCGGTCATAAAGGAGAAAATGCCATTCTTTGTCCAGTCGGCTGTTGACAGCTGGGGAAACGTTTACCCGGCATCTGGCTATACTTTTGATAACATTGATTTATGCCTTAAAACAAGCCATGATGAAAAAGCCATCGGATATATAACTTCAGTATGGACTGATGCGGTACAGCCATTGTTGCGAAATACCTGGTTATATATGGCATACGGATCGGTCGGGGCATGGCAGAAAGAGCCTGTTGACAGGAATGAGTTTATAAATAATTATTGTCGTATCGTATATCCGGGAATATCAGACCAGATGAGCCGTGGATTCAACGAAATGGCCGAATCAGAAGCTTATCTTGCAAAATGTCTTGGACGACATACCCTGTCGGAAATGTGGTCAGATCCATTTTCAACTTATCACCTCAAAAACACAAATTCTCATTTTGAAGACTTTAAAAATGCAAGAATTTCTGCCGAAACTGCACAGGAAAACCTTGTTGATGCACTTCATTCTCAAACAGGAGACACGGCATTCATCAAGATCCTGCTGGTCAACAGCCGGTTGCTCGATTATACAGCCTCAAGATTTATATGGGCTAAAACAATTGTTGACAGGTGGAACTGGATTTATGATGGTAAATCAAAAGGAAAGAAAGACAATATCATGTATTATGATATAAATTATTCAACTCATGGACTTGTGGTTGACATGATGGATTACTGTACTGAAATAAAGGAAGAATACTGCAGGTCATGGCTTTCGGAGAATATGCCATACAGAATGGGTACCATTGCAGGGAGATTTGATTCAGAATATCTTCTCTGGAGAAATATTTACACTAAAATTGAGGATTACAGGAATCACTCAGATAGTAAGGAACCAAGGTTGAAGTTTGAAAAACTCTTTATAAATAACAGACAAACAGAAAAATAGCAATATGGCTTAATGAAGAAAACAATTGTATCCTGGACACTTTTATTTGTTTGCAATCTGATGTGGTCGCTTCAGTTCACATGTATTAAACTTACTCAGGACCAGGTTGGCCCTTACTTTACTGTATGGGCTCCAATGTTGCTTGCAACTCTTTTTCTGGCTCCTTTTGCCCTGTCCGAATTCAATAAGGGGGGCAAAAAATTTAAAGATGTTTTCATTTTTGGACAACTTGCTTTACTTGGAGTTTTTCCTGCCCAGGTTCTGATGACCTGGGGCACTCAATATTCACTGGCAAGCAACGCTGCAATTATTACTCTGAGCTTACCTGTGATTACTGCAATTTTTGCATTCCTTCTGTTAAAGGAGAAGATGAATAAAATACGATGGATAAGTTTCATTATTGCAGTTACCGGAGTCATATTATGCTCGACAGGAGATATTAAACAGCTGAATTTCGGTTCAAAATATGCACTAGGCAATATTCTTATTTTTCTTGCAGTAATCGGAAATGCCTACTACAACACAGGAATCAAAAAAATCGCTGACAGATATACAGAGATAGAAATGGTTTTTTTCACTTATGTTGTTATGGTCATCCTTCTTACTCCTCTGGTACTACATTACGAACATGATGTCTTTGCAAGGATCTCTTCATTTACCAGGCAAACATGGATCGGGATGACTTTGCTGACTATCTTCCATAATTTTCTTTCAATGATATTATTCTTTAAGGCCCTGAAGGTACTTGATGCTATGCAGGTGGCATTATCCAATTACCTGATTGCCTTCTTTGGTCTTCCTGTTGCAGCAATATGGCTTGGAGAAACACTGAACAATATGGCAGTCGCCGGGGGTATACTTGTTTTAATCTCAACATTAATAATTACGGTAGTTGACTATAGAATGAAAAATGTGATACCGGTAAAAAAATAATTTATAATTTTATATTATCAGGAAACTTCATCAAAAGTCTAAATATGAAAAAAAATAAGGAAGTGCTTTTTACAGGTTCAGATACTGAGGGTGGAATTACTTCAGGTTATCAGATGAATGACGGGGTTAAACTAAAGGTCCCCTATTCTTTCTTCGGATCAATTTACGACGAAGACGAGGAAAGAGCGGTAAAAATTGCAATGGCACAAGAGTCTCAGACAATGGGACCACAAGTGACCTTGTTTCAGAAAGAATTTGCTAAAATTTTTAACGTTAAACACGCACTGGCAGCAAGCAACTGTACAACCGCCATGCATGCAGCAACCCAGGTTTTCGGGATTGGCAAAGGCGACGAGGTGATCGTAACACCCAATACATTTATTGCCACTTCACTTGTTATTCTGAAAGAGGGTGCAAAACCTGTATATGCTGATATTGACCCTAAAACATTCAACATCGATCCCAAACTGATTGAGGGCAAGATAACTGCTAAAACAAAAGCAATTTATGTGGTTCACTATGGGGGTCAGATGTGTGATATGGATCCGATTATGAAGATCGCAAAGAAACACAAACTATATGTCATGGAAGATTGCGCTCATGCGGTGGGTGCAAAATATAAAGGCCGGCCAGCCGGAAGCATAGGTGATATTGGTTGTTTCAGTTTTCATTCCCTGAAGAACATTACCACCCTGGGAGAAGGAGGAATGATTACCACAAATAGTGATGATCTTGCTGAAAAACTTCAGCGGATGAGGGTTATGAGTATCACCCACTGGCCACCTGATCAGACTAGTTTTGAGTTTGGAGGTTTTAAAATAGAGAAGAAAAGCGATAAAGACTACTGGCTGCCTTCACATTTTGATGTAATTGATGACAATGGCAAATGGGGCTGCAATTATCGTATGAATGAATCTCAGGCTGCTGTAGGCAGAGCTCAGTTAAGAAAACTTGATATGCTCATTGATAAACGCAGAGAAAACAGTCACTACCTAAATGATGGAATGAAAAAAATAAAAGGTATCAGAATTGTTTACGAAAATCCCGATTGCTACCATGCCTTTCACTTATATACAATGTTGATAAAACCAAATGAACTGGGTGCTTCCAGAGATGATTTTATGAGGGTCATGTACCAGGAAGAAGGAATCCAGGGTATTCAGCATTATCAGCCAAATTACCACTTTTCAGGATTGAAGAAAATGTATCATTATCCCGATAAACTTTGTCCCGTGGCAGAGAATTTCTTCTATAATGAACACACCAGTCTCCCGATGAATCCAAGATTAACGAAGGATGACCTTGATATGATCATCGAAGGGATTAAAAATACTGTTAAGAAAGTCGGCAAATAGACTATTGTTTGTTTAAACACAGGTGGGATTAAAAAGTTGCAGGACTGATCCCATAATCTTTGTTTGTATACCATGGAAAGGTCACGGTATTGTAACCTTATCTGTTTCCTGATTTTTATTATATTTCTTCCAGAGGTAAAAAACAGGAATACCAAGTATGACAATTCCAAGTCCAGGGAAGGTATAATCTGGTTTATAGATCAGAAGGATTATCATTATAGCAAAAGTTGTCAGGATATATATCGCAGGAATTACCGGATAACCAAATGCCTTATAAGGTCTTGGAATATCGGGCCGTTTTACTCTTAGAATAAAAATTGCCAGTATGGTTAAGGTAAAGAATATTAAAACAGCAAATATCACATAATCAAGAAGATTGCTATATGTTCCTGATAAACAAAGCAGTATCGACCAAACCCCTTGAACTGCTATTGCAAAACCAGGTACTCCGTTTTTATTAATTCCCGCCACCTTCCTGAAAAAGAGACCATCTTTTGCCATGGCATAATACACCCTTGGACCTGCCATTATAAGACCATGATTGCAACCAAATGTACTGATCATAATAAAGATTGCCATAATAATTGCGGCATTATCTCCAAAGACAACACTCATGGCAGATGTCGCCACCCTGTCGTCAGAAGCAAACTGGATACCCCTGCTTAAAACATCGGTTCCATCAGGTGATCCTGACAGAGGAAGGACTTTAATATAGATAAAGTTAGTAAGCAGATATATTACTGAGACGATCAACGTTCCAAAGAATAGACTTAAGGGGACATTTCGTTTCGGGTTTATAACTTCACCCGACAAATAGGTGACATTATACCAGGCATCAGATGAAAACAGCGAGCCTACAAGGGCAGTACCTATTGCTGTAATCAGGCTCAGTCCTACCAGCGGTATTATCTGATTATTCCTGGCAACATGACTGGCCTGCCAAAATACTTCTTTATTTATTTCCCAGGAATTTATATTTTTTGTAGCCACAAAACCTATTACAATGAAACCAAAAAGGGCGATCACTTTCGTCGATGAAAAAATGTTCGCTACAGTCTTGCCTGTTACTATTCCCCTGGTATTTAACCATGTAAGGAATGAGATCATGACAATTGCAATTACCATAGTACTATTGACTTTCACCGGGCCAAGATGGAGTAATATATTTCTTTCAGATATCCATGGAAAAAGGACACCTGAGAACTTGGCAAATGCAACCGCTACTGCAGCAATAGTACCACACTGAATCACCAGAAAGGTAGTCCAGCCAAAAAGGAAACCGACCAGGGGATGAAAAGCTTCCCTCAGATAGACATATTGGCCACCCGCCTCAGGCATCATAGAAGCAAGTTCACCATAACTTAGTGCCCCGATTATCGTAATTATACCGGAAATAAGCCAAACAACCATCAACCAGCCGGGGGATCCAACATTCCTTGCTATATCTGCACTTACAATAAATATTCCTGACCCGATCATTGCACCCGTAACTATCGCGATTCCATCGAAAAGTGTTACGCGTTTCTGAAGAAGATTATTTTCTGTCTTCATTACATTAATTATATATCTAACAAAAATAATTAATCAGGGGAGACTGTTGATAATAATATATTAATTCGAAAATATTTTGGTTAAATTTGTTTTATCGACTTTTAAAATAGTTAAAAATATTTTAAATCCTGACTGTTTTCTATTTATTATAAAAAGAATAAACCCACTTAAATTTAACAGGTAAATACAGCTATAGTTATGAAAAAGAAAATTGCCTTAAGTTTATTGATGTCACTGCTGATTATCACCTTATCTATTAATGCCATATCTCAGCCAGCCACCAGTCTTATAAAAGTAATTATTTCACCCGATCATAAAGACTGGACCTACAAAGTAAAAGAAGAGGCAAAATTCTCTGTCCAGGTACTCAAATATGGAAATCTTATGGATAATGTCACCATAGATTATGAGGCAGGGCCTGAAATGCTGCCTGATATTAAAAAGGAGGGGCTGGTACTGAAGAACGGGAAAACTGATTTCACAGGGACCATGAAAGCTCCCGGTTTTTACCGTGTAAGAGTATGGGCAGTGGTTGATGGAAAAAGATACGAGGGACTTGCAACTGCAGGATTTGAACCTGAAAAAATTCTTCCAACAATAAAAGATCCTGCTGACTTTGATAGTTTCTGGAACAATGCTATTGCAGAAGCGCGCAAAATAAATCTTGATCCCCGAATTACGCTTATGCCTGAAAGGTGCACCAGCGAAGCCAATGTCTATCATATCAGCTTCCAGAATGAAGCGATAGGTTCGAGGATATATGGTATCCTGGCAATGCCCAAAAAGCCTGGTAAATATCCTGCAATCCTAAGAGTTCCGGGGGCAGGTATTCGTCCATATGCCGGAGATCCAAAAACAGCTGGTCTCGGTTTGATCACTCTGGAGATAGGTATTCATGGCATACCTGTAACTCTTGATAACCAGGTATATGATAACCTTATGAACGGGGCTTTATCAGGATACTGGAACATAAGGATGAACAACAGGGATGCATTTTATTATAAAAGAGTGTATCTGGGATGTGTAAGGGCTGTCGATTTTATCTTTACACTTCCTGAGTTTAATGGCATTGATGTAGCAGTAACAGGAGGAAGCCAGGGAGGCGCTCTTACTATTATTACTGCCGGCCTCGATAAGAGGATAAAAATGATGGCTGCCCTGTATCCGGCTCTTTGTGATAATACAGGATACCTGAACAAAAGAGCCGGAGGCTGGCCGCACTACTTCAGAGATGCCGAACCGAAACCAGGGGAGGTTGAAACTCTGGGTTATTACGATGTTGTGAATTTTGCCCGCAGAGTCACCGCACCTGGATATTATACATGGGGATTCAACGATATTACCTGCCCTCCTACTTCAATGTACTCGGCATATAATGTTATTCCTGCAACAAAAGAGTTACATTTATTCCAGGAGACAGGTCACTGGACATTTCCGGAGCAGACTGAAGCCGTCAGCAACTGGCTGGTAAAACAGATAAAGGGGCAGTAATACTGATCCCATCACATCCGTTCAAATCTGAAGCGGTTTAATGGCAATGCAGTTTGCAGGGCATATTACCTCACAAGCTCCGCATCCGACACATTTTTTGGTATTAACTACAGGAGTCACATTTAGTATATTTTCTTCAGCAACAAATTCCAAAGCATCGAATTTGCATGATTCCTTACATCTGACACATTCTTTATTATTTAACAACAGGCAGTTTTCAAGATGAATTTCGGCAGTACCAATAAACAGCTGATCTTTTGCCTTAACATCAAAAAGAGTTATTGCACCACTTGGACAAACCTGGCTGCAAAGGTTACAGGTCTCAAGACAATATCCTGATTTGAAACTAATCCTGGGAGTCATCCATGCAAGAACGTTGACAAAGTCAGTATTTGGAATAATTATACCTGTAGGACATGCCCTGGAACAATTTCCGCATCGGCAGCACAAACTGTTAAATAAAACCGGTTCAATTGCTGCAGGTGGCAGCAAAATATTTTCAGAAGGAAGTTTAAGTACCCTGGGAATTGTCAATCCAGCCATTAATCCTATACCTGACATTATAAAATAACGTCTTCCCGAAGTGATCGCTGCAGGTTCTATGTTTTCTTTTCTGAAAAACCGGATAAACCAGATTTTTAGATCAGCAATTAATAACTGCAATCCTCCTAAAGGGCATAATTTAGCACACCAGATCCCCGGAAAAAACAGATGGATTAATAACAGAACAGGAAAGCCTGAAAGAGATATTATGGCAGCAGGTGATAATTTTCCGGATAAGATGGTGAAAAATCCATTGAATATTGCCATAGGGTCGAGTACCATAAACAGCGGTATCCCAACTACAGCTGCTGCGAGGGAAAGTATTACCAGCCATCTGCCAATATCTGGTATCCGGCTATAGGTAAATGTCTTAGCTTTACTGAAACCAGAAACCTTATCACAACTCCAGCCTACAGGACAAATGTGATGGCAAAACCATCTTTTGCGAAATAAAACTATAACAAGTATAAGAAAGGCAATTGAATTCAGCCAGACAAATGATTTTAGAGAGAATATAGAGTTAAGCATCAGGAACGGGCTTAGCCATGTAAAAAATCCTGTTAATCCCTTCCAGGAAAAAGGAATGGCGAGAACCAATGCAAGCAAAGCAGAAAAGCCCCGCAGGTTGGATAACCTGAGAACTCTTTTCAGCCAAGCCATGCTCCCTGTTGTTTAAGTATCAGTTTAAGTTTTTCAGTATTGAGGTTCCTTGTGTTTTCTCTCTCTTTTACTGCCAGCCCTGCAGCTGCTCCCGCACCATGACCTGTGACCAGGCATGTACCAATAATCCTTGTGTCTTCAACAAGTTCGCGCTCAAAGCAGAAACAACGGCCTGCTACCAACAGGTTATCCGTTTTTCGTGGAAGAAGAGACCTGTACGGAATCTGCCAGAGCGGTCGTTCTGCCGTAGGTATCTTTTTCCCCTTATACATAATTGTCGTCCAGGCACCGCTTATGCCGATCACATCATTAAAAGTTTTGTAGGTCATTGTATCTTCAAGAGTCAGCCTGTACTCCCCGTCTAAAATACGTGACATCCGCACACCAAGCTGCGAGGCAGTATCAAGCAGAAACACTTCTTCATGTCCGGGAACCTGTCTGATTTTTTGTACACTTTCCCATATTTCTTTCCGGTAGTCCATCTGAAGCTTAGAAAGATTCCTGACATCCAGTGCATTTTGATCTTCCTTGCCCCACATATTCACCCAGTTGACACCAGGTATAGGAGTTGGGTCACCCAGATTCATCCTGACATATCCGTTCTTTTTTGTGTTAACACGGTCTGTGTTCCCCAGTCTGTGAACCAATCCAATTGCATAGTTCATGACATCATATTTATCTCCGGCCAGATTGAAAATGTCACCATCACCTGTACAGTCAATTACTACCTTGGCGAGTATTGCCATTCTGCCAGACTTACTTTCAATAAATACCCCTTTTATGACATTACCATCCATAATCACATTTGTGCCCCAGGTGTGATAAAGCATTTTAACTCCGGCTTCTCGGATCATCTCCTCGAGAACATATTTAGCGGCTTCCGGATCGACAACCGGATTTATTTCATGTATTGACATGCCCAGATCTGCCAGCCGTTTTGACATTTCACCTCCTATTCCAAAAATAACCTGTTTCCTTCTTTTTTGTTTATCTACCGCATGCGTGGAAAGAAGGGGCAACACCAGGCCACCTGTCCAGAGTCCCCCGAGATGGTTGTACCGTTCTACCAGGTAAGTTTCGGCACCGGTACGGCTTGCTGCAATAGCGGCAGCAGTACCTGCAGGGCCACCGCCAATTACAAGTACATCGGTTTCAGCAAGAACAGGTATTTGCTTTTCCGGTTCCTTGATTGTTCTACCTTCTGCTTTACTTAATAAAACTGTTGTCTTTTGTTCACCACCAGATACGGGTTCAATCTTTCTCTGGCAACCAATTCCCAGACTTAGAGCTCCCCCTGTTATCAAAACTTTGGAAACAAAATCTCTGCGTTTCATGACTTTAGGCTTATATTGTTATCAAACTTAAAATGGGGTGGACCCTGACAAATTGCGCTTTAGTTGCTAAAAGAAATTTCTTTCCCGGTAAGTTTTATTCTGCCTGTAAGCACCTGGGTAAACTGAGGATCCAGGTATCCCTTAAATCCCGGTTGTTTTCCTCCAATACAAACTGTGAAGTATCCCGGTTCTATTACCCTCTTATCTTTATTGTTTATAATAGAGAATTGGCGTGATTGAATTTCAAACATTACATTCTGACTCTCACCTGGCTTCAGAGTGATTCTTTTGAATCCTTCCAACTGACGGATTGGTCTGGGAGATGATGCTTTTTCATCGGTAAGATAAAGCTCAATGACTTCGTCGCCTGTAAGTTTTCCGGAATTGGTAACTGTTACACTCACTTTTACATTTTGGCCGGTAATAGCTTTTTCGGGTATCAATAAGTTACTATAGGTGAAAGTTGTATAACTCAAACCATATCCAAACGGGAAAAGTGGTTCACTGGCAAAGAACCTGTAGGTTTTACCTTTCATATCATAGTTTTCAAATGCGGGAATCTGATCAACAGATTTGTAATACGTTACAGGAAGTCTGCCAGCAGGATTATAATCACCGAACAGAACATCTGCCACAGCATTTCCACCCTGCTGACCGCCATATCCTGCAAGTAAAATTGCTGCCGCTTTTTCCC
>JGI20214J51088_10001751_pt1 | contig 14745 bp, 14 predicted proteins | sample WetSurMetagenome_FD_51088 | JGI IMG/M metagenome (IMG submission 51088) | reverse complement strand
ACTATAACCGAACAAACTGACAGTAGCTTTTCCGGCAAGATCACAATTAATTATAGACAGGTGATTAATCAGGAAGTAAAAGGCACTGTTAATCCAGGTACTTTAATGATGACAATGACAGATCAACTTCATAGCCGTTACCAGGGAAAGTACAAAGGAAAATTATCTGAAGGTGGTAAGATCTATTCAGGAACTTTTACAATGGATCTTGATGGCAAGCAATTTTCATTCAACTTAAATAAAAAATAAAGGAAGACCAAAATGAAAAAATTATCTCTATTACTAATCATTCCAATTATTCTATTTATTGTATCGTCGTGCGATTCCAGTGAGGACCCAATGACACCTGTCAACACAAAGGGCGGGATCTATCTCACATCAAATCCTGCAGGAGCGCAGATTTGGGTCGATGGGGTGAATACATCATTAACAACTCCTGATACGGTAACTAATATTGAGGAGGGCGTACGAAATGTAACTCTAAAACTACAAGACTATACTGACACAACTTTTGCAATAAGTGTTACAGCCGAACAAATAAGTATTGTTACAAACATTATATTGGTTTCTGATATTTTTACAACCTTTTACGGCACACCAGTCAGAATTTATGAAACCGCAGGAACATCTGCCAGCCAGCCAAGTGGATTGGATTTATCAAGCGGAATGGCATACGGAGTTTCTTCACCTGATGCAAATCTCGTGGATATATATTACTCAAGTAACGGTTTTTTAGTTCAAAGTGCTGATCTTTATCCTGGTTTAATAAGGGTAACGAAATTCTATGTTGGTTCCAGTGGTAACATATTTGACGGAGTTGACTCCCCAAATAAGAATACGGGTACCTGGACAACTGGAATCAGCGATACAGTAACCAACTATGTATTTCTTTACGATCATGACGGACACTATTCAAAATTAAAAATAGTAAATATGGGCGGTGGGGTTCCAGGTGTACCTGCCTGGGTTGAGGTCCAATGGTACTATAATGATATACCTCTGGACAATCGTTTTTAAAACTAATAAATAAAATCATTTATAACCCTCATCAATATCCGGTGAGGGTTTTTTATTTCCTGTTTCTTAGTTGAACAAGCACTGCACCGCCAGCAGCAATCAGCATCCCAAATCCTTCTTTAATATTTATTTCCTCTCCAAGGAATATCCAGGCAAGTAATGCTATTTGTATCAGCATTGTTCCATTGATAATACTCGATTCCATAGCGGAAAGTGTTCGAAGAGTAAAATTCCATATTGTAAAGGCAAGAGCTGTGTTTACAACAGCAAGCCATAGAAGATAAAGCACATTTTGAAAACTGATAGAAGGAAATCCTTGTATTACTATTCCACTAATCAGCAGTATTATTGCACCAATCCCCATACTGATGATTGTTACAACAATAGGATTAATTTTTGCATCACGATTGACATTTCTACCGAGAACTGCAGAAGCTGAATTTGCAAGAACACCAACTGTCATTACAATTAAGCCTGTTACCTGATTCTCAATTAAATCAACCGGAAAGAAATAAGTAACTACTCCAAAAATGAAAAGAAGGATTCCAATCCATTGGAGAGTTGTTGGAAATTCTTTTATTAAAAAAATTGCCATTACAGCAACAATTAAAGGAGTGAAGTTTAACCAGAGACTTACAGTAACTGCAGGTAAAAGCGATAGTCCAACGAATTGAGTTCCCTGAGTAAAAGCATAAAATAATATTCCAAGTAAAGAAAGTTTTAACCAGTCCTTACGATTTAATCTTTTTATTTGTGCACTGTTTTTTTTGGTAAATGCCAAAGGTAGTAGACAAATAAAGGCTATAGTATATCTCAATCCAGCAAAAGTTAGCGGCGGGATTTCAGCAAGACCAATCTTTATAATCACGAATGAAGTTGACCAAAGGAAGGTGACTAAAAGTGCAAGTAAGATTGCTTTAATATTCGTATGATTTTTCACAATTGAATAATAGAGATAGAAAAATAATTTTATTCGATTATTGATGTTTTGTCAAAAAGAATTTTACTTTTTCATAAACTTTATTGCTGTCAATTCCTCCATCTCCACTAAATTCACAAATATGAGGATCACCGGGACAAACTGTTGAACAGTAGTTTTCTTCAGGCAAAATAATTTCAGATCTGTTTCCTAATGGTCCCCAAAGTTTAGGTGAACAAGCAGGTAATGGACAAAACATTGATAATGTTGGAATTTTTACTGCCGCACAAATGTGCATTGGTCCGGTGCTAGCTGAAATCAAAAGATCTAATGCACTGAAATTTATTATTGATTCTCTTAAAGAAGAATCAAGATTTGGATAAATAACTTTTTCCAGGTTAGCTATTCTTTCAGGAGGATTATTATCCGTAACAATAACGCAAACATTTTCTTGGTGTGTTAGACTGATGATCAGTTTTTCATATTCATCAACTGTTAAGTTTGGTGATGAATTGCCGCTGGTTGTATTTATTCCAATTATTGTTTCGTCATTTGGTGCAAATTTCTTTTTCATTTCATCACGCTTTGTGATTTCTTCTTTAGATAAAAATATTTCCGGCTTAATACTCTTTGGTTCAATTCCGATTTTTCTAACCATATCCAGACAGTAATCTGCTTCGTGCCTTAATGGAATATATTTCTTTCGATCAACAAATTTTGCAAAGCTAAGGAATTGATAGAGTTTGTGTCCAACTCCAATTCGATTAGGAACTCTACTGAAAAATAAAATCCAGTTTAATCTTTCATTCGGAAGGAGCATAAATGTGTGAGTGAATTTATACTTTTTTATTTCTCGAACTAATTCCCAAAAGGATTTTGGGTTTTTATCCTCTTCTCCATCGAACAAAATAATTTCATCAACGTGAGGATTGTTAACGTAAATATCTCGCGTGTATTTTCTTACGAGAACTGATACAAAACTATCGGGGTGGGCTTTTTTTATTTCGCGAGGAATTGGTGTTGACAGAACAACATCACCAATACGGTCAATTCTTGCAATTAATATTCTTAATTTTTTATTCTTCAAATAATATTCTTCTGATTACTTTCTAATTCAATAACGATATAATCTTTTTTTCATTTACAGAATTAGGATAAAAATCTCCCATCCATCTAACACACCTGTTTGCATCAAGCGGGACACCGATTACCGGTACATCATACTTATCACAAAGTCTCAGCCCGTTCACCAATTCCGGTATACAAGCAACGCCAAAAACTCCAATGCTCTGTCCAATTGATCTCGCCAGCTTAAATATTTTTTTCAGATCAGCTTCTCTCCAGATATAAGCCTTAATGTCATTGATTTTCAACAACTTGCTTACAGCGTTTATAGAACAATTTTTTGAACAACTCTTACAAACATAATCAGTTCCGTCGGAAGCAGACAAGCAATCTTTGTCAAGATCGTGAAGACAGTGCGGAAGGAAAGCAAATTTCGATTCAGATGATTTAAACTTCTCTTTGTTAATTCGATTTACAATTTCAATCTCCAGCATATAAAGAAGATATTGTTCACGTGAAGTGGTTAAAGTCGAGTCACATTTTTCAGCTAGTGTGAGTCTTTTAAGATGTGAATCAACATCAGTTAGATATTTTGAGAGCTGTGTTTCAGCTTCGGTTAAAATTCTGGCAATAATTGAATCCGGTTTGTTCTTATAATTCCTTAATGATCTTTTCCCGGATGAATATTTTCTAATAATAGAAATAAAGTCTTCATCAGGCTGAGTGTGATTTAAAAATGATTCTACTAATTCAGATAATTTTTTATAGAACTCGTCCGTATCCGTTTTCCCCGCATAAAGTGAATAGGTCTCACCTATGATATCTGAATTACTAAACATTGATAAATTACAAATATTGATTGCTGAATTAACTTTTGAAACTAAAATTAAATTTTTAATAACACTGCCGCAAGCACTTGAGTTTTTATCAGCGACACTTTAATAAATAAGTTACTTCGACTTACTGATCTTTTTTATTAATTTTACATAAACATTTAATGAATAAGGTTTTTGAATTTGCCTAATAAAAAGTCTGAAAAAACTACANCTGAAAAATTAACCCGTCTTGATATAAATGATGAGTTAAGAAAAAAAATTCTTCCCTACTGCAGGTTGAAAAAAGGCGAAATCTGGTTTGATCCAAAAGACAAACACAAGATCGGTGTTCTTGATGCAACAAGTCTTGAAGACGTAAAAAAATTATTTGAGAAAGAAAAAGCTCAGCTTGTAATTAATGATCCGCCTTACAATGTTGTCGTAGGGAATTCGAACACACAAAATCTTTCCAAAATAAATGTTGATGAATACATAAAATTCTCGCAAAAATGGGTTTCAAATGTTCTTTCTATTCTTGATGAAAATGCTGCTCTGTACACTTGGCTTGGTGCCGATCAAAATGATGGCTTCCAACCATTACCTGAGTTTATGATTATGATGAGAGAGTTTCAGGAATTAAATACCAGAAGCTTCATCACTATGAGAAACCAAAGAGGTTACGGCACACAAAAAAACTGGATGTCCGTCAGGCAGGAACTTCTTTATTACATAAAAGGCAATCCTGACTTTAAAGTGATTTACACTGACATTCCAAAAATTCTTGGCGGATACTACAAAGAAGTGAACGGAGAAGTGACAGACAATTTTGAAAGAAGTAAATCAGAATTCATCCGTCCAGGAAATGTATGGGTTGATATTCAACAGGTATTTTATAGAATGGAAGAAAACGTTCCCGGCGCTTATGCACAAAAACCATTAAAAGCAATTTCACGAATAATTGATGCGAGCAGTAAAAAAAATAATCTTGTTGCCGATTTTTTTAGTCACAGCGGAGTTACGCTTTTAGCTTCCGAAATTCTTGGAAGAAGATGCTATGCGATGGAAATTGATCCTGTGTTTGCCGAACTTTCAATAAGACGACTTGAACATTACCGTAAAACAGGAAAGACCGGCTGGCAGTGGAATAATCCGTTTCCGGAAATTAAAATCTAAGAATTGAAAATAGAAGGATTGTTTTAATATTATTCTATAAAAGTGTATGTTGATTTTAGACCATACTTCTCTAATTTTTGACCTGTTGGACAAACAAAATATTGACAATTTATTATGAGCATTATTTTTATAGATTCGCTTGCAGTTGTAACCGCTATACTTCTGCTTATCTTTTCAGCATTTGCTTTTACTAATAAGAAAGATACCGTTCTACGAAACAGACTTCTTGCATCATTTCTTCTGGCTAATTCACTTTATATAATTGATTTTTGTCTCCCTGTTATAATGAATGTAACCGGGATTAATTTACTCTGGTTTAATGGCATCGGAACCTCATTTGGCTTTTTATTTGGACCCCTTCTTTACTTCTATACAAAATCAATAACACAAAAAGATTTTGCTATAACAATAAGACATTCACCACACTTTATTCCGCTTATAATAATTTTCATTGCTGCACTTATTAAACTTCAGCTGCCAGACACATATTTATACGCAGCACTTTATATTCAAACTACTCCTTATATGATAGTATGCATCAAAATAATCTTAAACCATCGTCTCTCACTTAAAAATTATTATTCATCAATTGATAAATTAAATTTAACCTGGATGTTATATGTGGTGGGTGCTTTTTTTGCTATGTGGATGATTGACTTGACCAATTTTGCTTTGGTAAATCTCAATCTATCAAATTTAACTTTGCGTTTATATCTTACTTTCTTTTCCTTAACCATTAATTTTGTTTTTGCAATTCTGATTTTTTACAAAGCATTACAACACCCTGAAATTTTAGCCGGAACTATTGAAACAGAAAGGCAGCAAAAATATGAACAATCAAGATTAACCGAAGAAGAAAAATCTGAATATCTTGATAAGCTCAGAGAGTATTTTAAAGAAGATAAACCTTATTTAAATCCTGAGATTACAATCGCAGAGGTTTCTCACAGATTGAATGTTTCCGTCAGATATCTCTCACAAATAATAAATGAATCTCTGGGAAAAAACTTTTATGATTTCATAAATTCTTACAGAATAGAAGAAGCTAAACGTCAGTTAATAATCGAAGCTGATTCAAAAAAGACGGTTCTGGAAGTCCTCTATGATTCAGGCTTTAATTCTAAATCTGCATTCAATTCTGCATTTAAAAAACATACCGGATTTACACCAACCGAATTCAGAAAACAACCGCTCATAAACTAAAAATTATAAAAATAGTACTGATTCAAGAATCAGGACGATTTCCTCTGTTTCTTAGCTTACTTTTGCTGCTAAAAACGGAGGATTTTATGAAAGCATTCTTAACAATTTTTACAGTCTTATTTGTTTCTCTTTTTTCAAAAATAAATGCTATTGTAATTAATGTTCCCGCCGATTATTCAACAATTCAGGAAGCGATTAATACTTCTATTAATGGAGATACTGTGCTTGTAGCTTCGGGTACTTATTATGAAAATATAAATTTTCGCGGAAAAAATATTCTTCTTTCCAGCTACTACATTTTTAATGAAGATGTCAGTTACATTTCAAATACTATAATTAATGGAAGCCAGCCAGTTCATCAGGATACCGCAAGTTGTGTATTAATTGTAAGCGGCGAAGATAGTTCAGCAACATTGCAAGGTTTTACATTGACAGGCGGAACCGGGACTAAATGGATTGATGAACACGGTGCTGGAACTTACGTTGAAGGAGGTGGAATATTGATAGCTTATTCTACACCAACAATTAAAAATAATCTGATTATTAATAATGAAGCTATCCGTACCGGTTCAGGAATTACGAGTGCAGGAGGAGGAGGAATTAGGGCAGGAGATGAAAGACCGACAATAATTAATAATGTCATAACTTCTAATTCCGGAATGTATGGTGGTGGAATTGTATTGAACTATACAGGTGCTTATGTTAAGAACAACATCGTTTATAACAACAAAGTGTATCAGGCTGTTGCAGGTGCTCCAACTTTCGGAGGAGGCGGGATTTGGATAAACAGCAATTTTGCATTTAACAAACCAAACATTCTTGAGAACAATACAATCGTTGGCAATTCATCTTCCGGATCTGGTAGTAGTGCTGCAGGAAAAGGAGGTGGGATATTGGTTTGGATAACCACGGTGCAAGCAAAAAATAATATCATTTACAATAACAACCAGACATCGGGAACTCAGATAGCGCTAGTTAATGGTGGTTTGTTGAATCTAACTCATAGTCTTGTTGAAGGTGGATGGACAGGAACCGGAAACATAGATGTTAATCCCAACTTCGAATTATCTGGATTTTATTTATCTGACAGTTCAGCTTGTATAGATACCGGGGACCCAGATTCTCTTTATAATGATCCTGAAGGAGATCCGGGAATGGGTAAATGGCCGGCAAAAGGTACAATCAGAAACGATATGGGTGCTTATGGTGGGCCAATGTCAAAACAATTGAGTGAGTTTGTTATCACATCTGTTGAAGAAAGTGGATCAAATAATTATCCAACTAACTTTAAGCTTGAACAAAATTTTCCGAACCCTTTTAATCCCACCACAAAAATCAATTACGAAATAAGCGAATCACAATTAGTTACATTAAAAATTTTTGATGCGATTGGGAAAGAAGTTGCTACACTGGTAAATGAAGAGCAATCTTCCGGGAAATATGGAGTAATTTTTTCAGCTGAAAATTTACCGAGCGGTATTTACTTTTATCAATTAATAACTAAAAATCATTTTACAACAAAAAAAATGATGCTACTCAAATAATTTTTTTCAGTACTAGTGTCTCTGCACTGAGTTAAATTAATGTAGAGACACTCATTTCATTTGAACTTTCCTCATTCATCAGGTAACTTTGTATATATTTCTAACATTTAATATTACCAGATGAAAAAAATAACTTTATTGTTTTCTTTATTACTTATTTCTTTGATGACCTTCTCCTGTAAAAATCAGGATCTGCAAACTAAAGGTTCACCTGAATACTTAGAAGAAATAAAACAATGGCATCAGCAAAGGTTAGAGAGGTTAAAAGCTGATGACGGCTGGCTAAATCTCGTTGGGCTTTTCTGGTTAAGTGAAGGTGAAAACAGATTCGGTTCGGCAAAAGATAACGATATTATCTTCCCAAATGGACCAGCTCATATTGGCGCACTTTTTTTTCAGGATTCAATAGTTACAATTAATGTTTTGCCAGGTGTACCTGTTTTAAATAATGAAACTCCTGTAACAGAAATGATTTTAAAAGACGATTTATCAGAAGAGCCTACTATTCTTCAGGTTGGATCATTAAGATGGTATATAATTAAAAGGACTAAAGGATATGCAATCCGTCTGCGGGATTTAAACGCTCCGTTAGTAAAAAGTTTGAAAAACATTGAGAGCTTTCCTATTAATGAAGATTGGAGAATTGAGGCGAAATTTGAGAAATTTAATCCGCCTAAAAAAATAACTATTCCTGATATTGTCGGAACTTCGGATGAAGAGAACTCTCCTGGTGCTGTTGTATTTACCAAAGAAAATAAAACATACAGAATGGACGCACTGGATGCTGGAGGCAACAGGATATGGTTTATTTTTGCGGATGAAACGAGTGGCGAAGAAACTTATGGCGCCGGAAGATTTCTTTATACTGATAAAGCTGATTCAAATGGAATAGTTATTTTAGATTTCAATAAAGCTTATAATCCTCCTTGTGTATTCACAAGGTTTGCTACATGTCCGCTTCCACCGAAAGATAATTATTTAAAGCTCCGAATAACTGCAGGAGAAAAAATGTGGGGAGATCATCAGTGAAGGACGGAAATTATTTCTTTGATAGTTTGAATGTGATGCTCATCGTGTTCTAAAACAAACTGTGCCATATCAATTGGTCTCATAGGTTGTTTTAAACGAGGATGAATCGAACTTTTTGATTGCACTTTTGCATCGAGCTGTTTCATTCTTTTTATAAAATTTTCCCTTACCATTTTCAATCGGGCTAACAGTTCACTAATATTTTTATTGTTATGATTAGCTTCTTCAGTATTACGATTATTCAAATCTGCTGGTCTGAGAATTTCTTTGCCAGCGATAAAATCATCTATCCTGCCATCGTGCAATTCTTCAAGGTCGATCAAATGTCCAACATTCTCCTGAATTGACCAATGACCATCGACTTTATTTGTAAGGATACTTTTATGTAACGATGAAACCAGCCGGGATATTTTATCTGGATTTTCTTTAAGTCGATTCAATATCAAATCATAATTATCCTGCGATAATTCAAACCGAAATTTTTTATCAAACCATTTTTGTCCTTCCACAATCTTTCCCTTACTTCTTGAAAACTGAAATTAAACCATGTGCCAATGATTCCGGTGGACCTTCCAGATGACCTGAGCCGTCAAAAACTTTTGTTTCAAGACTGACACCCGAATAATTGTGCTCCTGAATTCTTGTAACCAGGCTATCAACAGGATTAAAATATCTGTCTTCTGATTCTTCGCTTCCAACTGAAATAAAAATATTTAATTTTTTATCACTTATCTTTTCAGGTGATTTTTCTTCATAACTGTAAATTGAATAATTATCCCAGCTTAGATTCGGACTTCCAATTATATAGCAATTAAAACTTTCAGGGCTTGTAAAAAGTGTATACATACAAAATAATCCTCCTAAAGAATATCCAATAATTGTTCTATCGTCAGGAATAGTTTTGTAATTTGAATCTATATAAGGAATAAGTTCTTTATTAATGAATTCCATAAAATTATCAGCACCTCCGGTTTGATCAGGTCTGTAATCTCTGTATCTCTTTTTTACAACTGACTTATTTAACCAACCATAACCAATTCCTACTACAATCGTCTCGGGAATGTTATTTCCAATCTGAAGATATCTTGAAATGCTGGCTGCCATTCCAAAAGCAATATCTCCATCAAGCACATAAAGTACGGGATACTTCATTGTACTTGAATTATAATCATCCGGAACACTTACCAAAATAAAAAATGAGTCGGCAGCAAATTCAGATATTAAATACTCTGCTTTTGTATTGTATAAAGAAAAATTTTCAACCTTATTGATGGTAAGCTTTTGTTGGGGCTGAATAAATTGGACCGATATTAAAACAAGTACTAAGGAAAATATTTTGATGTTTAGTTTATTCATAAATCCACTCCCTGTGTAATAGAAAACTTTACTAACAGGTCAAAATTTACATCATAACTATTTATGAAATAACACCTAAATGGAGAAACAATTACCATTAGCTTGAAAATGTTGTAAATATTCTAATTTTAGTTTACTATTAAACTCTTGTTGATTATGTTTATTAGGTATAAAAATTGATTCATTATACTCTTGTAGTGGGATCAAATTTTACGTAACAAAGAAAAATAGAACAAAAAATATGGTGCATAAAATGAAAAATATCTTCATAACCATTATTACTTATTCAACTATTGTTTTTTCACAGAGCTTCAGCGGACCAACAATTAATCCATTTAACCTGGATGCGGTTGGCGTTAGTAATACACCAACATTTGTAGATATTAATAGTGATGGAGACTATGATTGTTTTGCCGGACTTGGTAACGGATTTACAGCATACTATCAAAACAACGGAACAAGCAGTTCTCCTGCATTTGCTGATTGGTACTGGAACGCATTCGGAATTTCTGATGTAGGAAATAATGCACGACCAGCTTTTGCAGATATGGATGGCGATGGCGATTATGATCTTTATTTAGGTGAAGCAGGTTACGATATTTATTTTCTAAGAAACATAGGAACGATTTACTCACCAAATTTTTTCTTCGTCACTACTAACCCTGGAGGAATTGCAAATCTTGGTCCCAATGTTGCTCCTGCATTGGTGGACATAGACGATGACGGTGACTATGATTTATTCACTGGAGAAGGTTTTGGTAATATTTATTATTATAAAAATTTAGGGACTGCTTTCAATGCAATTTTTAGTGTGGCTTTTACAAATCCATTTGGATTAAGTGATGTTGGTTTTAGCTCGTCACCGGCTTTTACAGATATTGACTTTGACGGAGACTATGACGCTTTCATTGGTAATCAAAATGGTGATATTATATTCTTCAGAAACAACGGAACAAAAACAGATCCTTCTTTTGGGATAGGTGTAACAAATCCATTCGGAATTTCAAATGTTGTTTCAAATGCAGCACCATATTTTGTTGATATTAATGATGATGGGAAAGAGGATTTATTCGTAGGTTCCGGAAATGGAGATACTTATTATTTTTTGAACACAACGGTAGTGAGTGTTGAAGATGTACAAAATTCTTCCTTTGTTGAATTAAAAGCTTACCCGAATCCAGTTGGTAATACTTTGAACATCAGTGGTAAAAATGTTGACTTGAAGAATGCAGAACTTTCAGTTTATTCGATACTCGGAGAAAAACTTAACTTGAATACCACCAGAAGTGGTTCCATCGCTTCAATCAATTTTACTAATTTGGCGCCAGGAATTTATATTCTCGTAATTCAAAGCGATGTGGTGAACTACTCTACAAAAATTATTAAGGGATTAAGAGGATTCTAAATAATCGAATGCTGTTCGGAAAGGGATTTTTGTTTAGAGATTTGTTTTATCAATAATATATTCTGATACCGCAGCAACACCATTCTCAATTTTTTCATTTGAAATATTTTCACTATAAGATGAAAATAATTGTTGATCTTCTAGCAGCTTTCTTACAGCGGTTGAAAGATTTTTTATTCGTGGTTCGTATATCCCCAGTTTTTTCTCAATAAGATAATCAACATTTCCTTGTTCCTGTTCCCAGATATAATCGTTTACTATTGGAACTCTTTTTAGATTAAGTATTTCCATAATTGTTGAGGCACCGCATTTTGTAATTACAACATCCGATATATTCACCAGTTCATAAATAAAATCCACATAACCATAAATCTTTAAGTTATCTGCTTTAAAAAAACTCTTAAGTCTTTCAGCACCTTTTAGTAAAACTTCGTTCTTTCCGCAGACGATAGCTATTTGAGCATTTAGTTTTGATTTCAATAGTTCATTCAGGATTTTTTCTCCTTTAGGAATCCCGTCTCCTCCGCCAACAATCAGGATAATTTTTTTATCGGGAACAAATTCAAATTTCTTTTTAACATTAACCAATTCTTCTTTTGAAAGTGATTTGGAATATTTTTCATCAAGTACAAAAGGAAAACTATGGACTACATAGCCTCTTTTTTTCCTTATGATTCGTTCCGCCAAACCTTTACTGAATACGATAAAATTTTGGTTCTTTACAAGGAACCACATCGGGTGCGGAGTGAATGGATCTGTAATAACTGTTTGCACAGAAATAGAAAGATTGTTTTTTTTAATTATTCTGTAAATCGGGATAATGCAGAAGAAATGGAAGATTACAATCTTATCTGGTTTCTCATTGAGTATAGATTCTTCAAGATATTTACTCATAAATGGTGCAATAAGATAGCAGGTTATTCTTGCAATAATCGGAATTTTATTTATTGCATAAAGAAATTCAAAAAACCATTTCCCGGTGTACTGAAGCATACGGTAACCATCTTCTATTATATATTGAACCCATCTTGAAGTTTTTTCAAATCCATAAATAAGTTTTGGTTCGGATATATCGGGAAAGTGATTATTCATATAATTGAATATGGCTCTTGCAGGTGCTAAGTGACCGCCGCCAGTTTTCAGGTAAACGAAAAAATATTTTTTTCTGCTATTCAAAATAATTACCTCAATACAGGGTCGGTTGTTTTTTCAAGATATCCATTTTCAATTACCTGAAGAATTTTAAAGGTTCCAAGTTTTCTTGCTTTTAAAAATCCATCCCAGGCAGATTCAGCAAGCGTTCCCCGGTTTAATAAGTCATTAAGCCACTGATCTGTATAATCCGGTTTTTCCTGTTTAATGGCGGCCTGAATTTCATGCAGCCATTTCCGGTTAAACTTTTCCTGTGAGCCGATTATCGGACTCATTACAATAGGAATTCCAAGAGCACAATAAAAAGAAAGCTCACTTGGTTTCGTCCAGAGAATATCTGTTTCGTGCAATATATTATTGAAGCAGTTGAAATAGTCTTGAAGCGACTCTAAAAAAATAATTTTGATATTTTCACCATCCGCATCAATTTCTTTTTTTACAGATTGAAAATATTCTGCTACTTCCTTTCTGATACCTGCAACAAGATTAAGTTTCATTTCTCCTGCTCTTAGTTTTTCTTTTAGACTTTCTGCGATCTTACCACCAATTTCTTTTTGTGCACCGGCACCACCGACGGCATAAGTGATTACCAATTTTCTGTTATTCTTGAAGACACAATTTTCTTTTCCTAAAAAATGTTCAACATTTCTTCCATGCCGTGCCCAAAACTTCTTCTTAGGATCAAGATAAAATAAACGTTGTGCAAGATCTTTTTTTAACACTGACAGATTTTCGTCTCCAAGTAATTCAGTTGGCAGGGGAAATCCGGTTAGATGAATTCTTTCATCAGGCACACCGTAAGCTTTTAATCGCTGTGCAGCTTTACCGCATGGTGCGAAATATTCTATCTTGCTTTCCCACGGATTTTTGGCAACCCAAACACGGTTTATATCCGCATCACAAATTATACANTATACTTTATTAAATCCTTTTTTATCTGCAGCAACAGCAGAAGCATAGAACGAAGTTATTAAAGGAAGATTTTGGGTTGAAGTTTTGTCAAGCATTCCTTTACAAAGACCTTTTTCAATTAATGACTCAAGAAAATTTACCTGGAAAGTTGTGNTGGATAAATTTCGCATTGGGTAGAANGAAGGTATTCGCATTATTGAATCGAGCATTGAAAAAAATGGTGGGCCAATAACAGGAAGACCTTTTGCTCTGGAAAAAAATTCATAGGCATTTAGCAGCCGTTTCCAAAGTTTCTTTTCAGCTTTGGAGACTGCCTCCGAAGAACCAACNGTAATTATTCCATCNTCAGCAATTTCTCNTAAAGGANACACAGCTCGTTGATGACCATATCCCATATCGGCCGAAACAATCCAGGCTTTTTTATCAAAATCATTCATAACAAATTCAAAGTAAAAGTAGTAAAATTCTCGAAGTGAAAAATAGGTATTTAAAATAATCTATTTTTATCTCAAAGATAAGAATAGTGTCTATAGAAAAATGAAATGGGAGTATTAATTGCAGAAATAATTATGATGATCGTTTGGTTGCTCTTTCTTTTAACCATTCATAAGTTATAACTGCAAGAAACAATGTAATGCCGATAAAAAATCTTAATGTTTCATTCATGATAATTTTCCTTTTTGTTGTATTTTGCCACTCAAAATTTATTCTTCAGAAGTTAAGTAATGATTAAGCAAATGTTAAGTTTAAGTTAAGTCCGATGAAAAACCCCTACAGCGGATTAAAAAATATTCCTAAAAATATCTGGCTGCTTGCTGCTGCAACTCTTATTAACAGAGCAGGTACAATGGTATTACCATTTATTGCACTTTATGCAAACCAAGAATTAAAAGTTTCTGAGGGCGATGCCGGACTTGTTCTTGCTGCTTATGGAATTGGTGCCTTTGTTACAGCGCCATTCGCTGGGAAGTTGAGTGATAAAATTGGTACACTGCGAATGATGAAAACTTCTCTTTTCTGCACAGGAAGTTTTCTGTTTCTTTATTCTTTTATTACAAATTATTTTTTGTTTTTATCTCTCACATTCATTTGGGCAATATTAAGCGAGGCATTTCGTCCTGCAAGTATGTCTTTCATTTCAAGCGAGATAACTTC
>JGI20214J51088_10001750_pt1 | contig 14746 bp, 14 predicted proteins | sample WetSurMetagenome_FD_51088 | JGI IMG/M metagenome (IMG submission 51088) | reverse complement strand
AAAGTCGCATTTTTCCGGGACCGGAAATGGAAAAATCCGCGGTCTGATCCCGGTTTTGCCGTACACCGCAACGGTCAGTTCCACAGGGGTGAATCTTCAGGTTCCCGTGCCGGCATCCGGGATTTATCAGATCGCGACACAAAGGGGATCCTGATTGAGTAGGACTGAAAAATAGTCAAGCTCTGGTTTTTCAAAACCTTATTCCGCGATTCCGATCAAACAATAGGTAAATGGATGCAGCCGTAACAATCCTTTTCCTCGGTCTCCTCATCTTTCTTGGAAACATTCTCTCGCGGTTTTTTATCCTTACCAAAATTCCCGATGTACTCTTTCTCATCGCGATCGGTATCGTCATCGGTCCCCTGCTGGGCCTCGTCTCCCCTTCCGCTTTTGGGGTCGCCGGTCCGCTCTTCACCATGGTCACGCTCGCCATCATCCTTTTCGAGGGCGGCCTGCATATTACCCTCGATACCCTGAGAAAATCCATAACCGGGACAACCGCGATCACGGTCGCGAATTTCGTCGTTATCACCGGGATCTGTATCGTTATCATGCGGTACTTCGCCGGGTTCTCGTTCATCGAATCCGCGATGCTGGGAGCGATCCTGGGCGGCACTTCATCGGCAGTCGTCATCCCGTTCACTAATTACCTCAATATCAGGAACGACACCAAGGCAATTCTTGCGCTCGAATCCGCGATTAGTGACGTCCTTTGCATTGTCGTGCTGCTGGCCCTCCTTGATGTCGTCAAGGTACAGGAATTCAATATCGGGCACGTGGCAGGGAACCTCATCGCCTCGTTTCTCATCGCAGCCATTATCGGGGTCATTGCCGGGGTCTGGTGGTCTACGATTTACCCCCGGCTCAAGACCATTAAAAGCATCTTCATCACCCCCGCATTCGTCTTTATTGTCTTCGGGTTCGTCAGCCTGCTCGGGTTCTCTGGCGCAATTGCCGCCCTCGCCCTCGGCCTCACGCTCGGGAACCTGTACTATTTCAAGATAGGGAAAATCCTTCCGTTCCTTGGGGACTCCATCACACAGGTCGAACTCTCACCAATCGAGACGGCGTTCTTCGCCCAACTCGTCTCCCTCTTAAAGACGTTCTTCTTCATCTACATCGGGATCTCGATCCACTTCTCGAATATGAACGTCATCTATCTCGGCGCAATTATTACAATCGCGATGTACATCGCCCGGATCGTTATCGTATGGCTGACGATCCCCCGGTGCATCCCCGCACCGGACGCGGCGATCATCTCGGTTATGCAGCCGAAAGGTCTCGCAGCGGCTGTCCTCGCATCCCTCCCGCTTGAAGCGGGCATTGCAGCGGGCCAGACAATCCAGGATGTCACCTATATCGTGATCTTCTTCAGTATTCTTGCCTGTTCGGTGATGATCTTCCTCCTTGAAAGAACAGGTCTCTCCCGCGTATACCAGAAATTATTCTGGGCGTTTGGGAAGGACCAGGATACCCCCATAGACTGCGCAAAAGAGAATGGCAGCGGGCCGGAAGATTCCGGCTGAAATCTGTCCTTATTTCCCGTCCTGCCAGAATAGTTTCAGCGGGAAGACGGATCCATCGCTTCAAGCCAGTCCCAGGCCTCTTCCATCCTGTTGATCCGGAAGAACCGGACCGGCATCCCGGTAAAAATCCCGAAGACCTGTACCGTCCAGGTCAGCCACTCGTCCCATGAATCATCCGCAACGATCGCGATCCGTTCGAACTTCGAGAACAGGGCCAGTTCCTGAATTCTTCCCAGGCTTCCCCGGGTTTCCAGCCCCCGAAATATTCCACCCGGATGAGCAGCCGGATAGTCTTATAATTTTCAAGAGCCCGTTCCAGTTCCGGGATCAGGTTGTCGGTGTAGTCTTCTTCGCTTGAGTTTTCCCGACATGCGGAACGCCATGATATTTCCCCGGGCTGCTGGTTTTTCTATCATGGGCCTCTCTGCATCAGGACGATTCGTAATTGTTTTTTCGGCAACCAAAATTTGAAATGAGTTTTGGATACTATTTTGCCGGGTAGCTGCATTTGCCTCTGCCGGCTAATCTTGCGTATGCCTGGTTTTACCCGTGCCGGTGCCTCCCGAAAGCCAGTCGAAGGTTCAGGTCCCGCTCCATCACGACCAGTGCCAGGGCATCGTTCAAGCTGGTCGCATATTTTCCTGCCAGCGCAGCACTCTCCCATTAATCATCCGTGGTCCGTTTACCCCTCACCGCCAAAGCGGTATTTTTCTTNCGGAACCAGGATTTCAAAACGGGTACCCCTGCCCGGTTCACCGTTCTCCGTAATCGTGATCCCGGTAATCCCGAGTATCTCCCGTGCAAGGAAGAGACCCATGCCCCGGTGCTTTGCGGATCTGCGGGTAAATATGCTCTCTTTTTCCCTGGCCGGGATACCTGCGCCATTATCCTCCAGGATCAGCAGGAGCCCGCCGGGCACTTCCTGGAAGGAGGCGGAGAACGCTGTTGCATTGGAGCTGTAGAGCAGGGTATTTTCAACGATATTGAACAGGACTTTTTCAAGCAGGGGATCGGCATAGACCTCCAGGGTGCCAAGCTGCATATTCCGGGTCATGTTCAGAGGGGGCAGGTGCGAAACCGCATACAGGAATACCTGGCTGACATTCTGCCACTGCGGCGGGCTGATACCCATCTGCTGGTAGTTGCCCGCGAAGTTCAGGGAACCTTCAATACCCCTCACGATTGCTTTTTCCTTTTCGATAAACCCCCGTGCGGCCGGGCCTTGGATCTTGTCCTTCTCCAGCTCGAGAAAACCATTGAGGGAAAATATTGCATTCCTGATGTCTTCGAACGTAACGGAATTCAGAAGGTTCAGCTTCCGCCGGGCCTGGGATAACGCCTGCTGGCTTTGGGACAGTTCCTCATAGTTGTGCCTGAGCTCCTCCTCTGCGGAAGTCAGTTGTCCGTATGCGACCCGCAGTTCCTCATTCTTGCGGATCATCTCATTTTCAGCCTGTTTCCGCGCAGTAATATCCCGCACGTTGACCTGCACCTGGAGGGTCCGGTCAACAAGGTATATTTCGGTATCAAAATGGCGGCCCGTTCGTGATTCGAGCGGGATATCCGGGAAGAAGGCAAACCCGTATTCCGCGAGCCGCTGTTGTGCGGCCCGGAAATCCCCTGCATCTTTCAAAAGACCGAGTTCCTCGAACTGCATCCCGCTGATCTCATCAGCGTGAAATCCCAGGATTTCCGCAAGAGCCGGGTTGGCCTTGAGAATTTTCCAGGTTTCTTTGTCGATCAGCAGAAGCCCGTCCTTTGCTGTCTCAAACGTTCTTCGGAAACGCAGCTCCGAGCTTGCAAGGGCCTCTTCTGCCTTCCTCCGGGCCGTGACATCGATCCCGATTGCCACGAAACGCGCCGGAACGCCGGGCTCGTCGCTGATAGCCCGGGTATTCCATGATATCATTTTTTGTTCGCCGCTTTTTGCCCGGATGGTTGTCTCGAAATTTTCCAGGAATTTTTTCTCGCTGATGATCTTCGCGATAGTACCGGTTATTTTTTTGCGGGATTCTCTGTCCGGATACATCAGTTTCCAGATGGTGTTTTTTCCGGTGACTTCTCCGGAAGAATANCCGCTGATCGCTTCTGCCGCGTCATTCCATACAAGGATCTTCCCGGTTGCGTCCATCACTGCGAGCAGGACGTTTGCGTTCGAGATGATACTCTCGTTGAACCGGCTGATGGTCCTGAGTTCCTGCTGTTTTTTATCAAGCTCGATCGAGAGCCATGCGGTCACTGCCGCAACCCCGATAAACGACAGGACCCGCAGAAGAGCATTGATCATCTCGCCTGCTTCGGAGAACTGGAAAAATGCCACCATCGCCAGGTACAGCAGGCTGAGCACGGAGGAATAAAGGACTCCACGGGCACGGTACCGGTGGGCCAGAAGGATGATGGGGAAATAATAGAGGTGCATGAATACCGTGGTGATCCCCAGTGCAAGGCAGTAGAACGTGAAGAGGAGTATAAGACTGCTTACAGCGACGAGGATCATGTCCAAGGGCCGGTTGTTCCGTTGAGATGCCTCTTCCATGGGCAGCGAAATTCCGGGGTTCATGGGAGTCCTCGAAGGGTTGTATGAGGATAACCCTGTTGCTTTTATAAAAGAATGATCATGGTACCATTCCCGGTCTTCCGCAACCGTCATTCAGAGGTTCCGGTCCACTATTGTATTCCTTCGTCAACGGAAGAGCAGGTGCCATTGAATTCCGTCAGGCTGTGGAGTTCCTGCCAGGGACTGAAGTGACTGCAAAGAAAAAAGATATCGGGGATTCAGAAATCCGTCATAACCCTGAACTGGTCGATCTCTTCCCGGTCCAGCTGTTCTAAGAACTCGTCCGCTGCATGCCCGACATCCTTCGAGGCAGTGATTGCTCGGCCGACGACGAGGATATCAGCACCTGCCTTAAGGGCATCCTTGACAACATTCACCCGCACGCCGCCGGCTGTCGCGACGAGCAGTTTCCCGCCGGCCGCCTTTTTGAGGGCCGCGATGTCGCCCCAGGCATGGGCAGTGTCCTCGGTGTCGATTGCACGGTGGAGTTCCACGATGTCCGGCTTGGCCTTGAGGCTCTGGATGACCTTGACCGGGTTCTGGACGTTCAGCATATCGACAACGGAGTAAATACCGACTTTCCTTGCCTCGGCAATAGCCTTCTCCATGGTGGAGGCCGGGGCGAGACCGGAGATAACGACAGCGTCAGCGGTTGCATCGGCTGCCATGCGGGCCTCGAGGTTGCCGGTGTCGAGGATCTTGAGGTCGGCGATGATGAATGCATTGGGGCGGAACTTGCGGATCTCGGAGAGGACCGAGAGCCCGAACTTCTTGATGAGCGGGGTGCCGGCCTCGATGATGAGGTGGTCGTTCTCGGGGAGTGCCTGGAGGACGGATGCTACCTTGTTCATATCCACGAGGTCGAGGGCGACCTGCAGGTACGGCGGGTCCCAGAGGCGCTGGACTTTGAAGCCCATGATCGCGTGGGCTGCACGGTCCTTCTCGTACACGAGGGTCTTGGCATCGGGGAACCCGGCCATGGCACGGTTGATGGACAGCTTGGTTGCGCCGTAGTTGTAGCGGTAGAGCTTGTTGTAGTCCTTTGCATCGGGGTGGACGAACGCCGAGCAGAGGATGGCGATCTTCTCGATGTCGACACCGGCAAAGACGCCTTCGTCAACGCAGTCCGCGACAGCTTTTGCAACCGCTGCCTGCACGGGGCCGAACATCTCGTTGACCTGGTGCATGTCTTTCAGGGTGACCTTCGGGATTACGAGGGTCACCGGCTTGGTCAGCAGGTTCGGGCGGACAACCGCGAGGAGCGGGGTGTGGCCTGCCGAGAGCTGCGAGATCGCGTTTGCAAAGGCCGTGCCGATCGGGCCTTCCTTCTCGCCCATCAAAAGGTCGATGTGCGCCAGTTCTGCGCCATCGCCAACAAGTGCTTCTCCAACTAAATACATGGAACTCTCCGTTTGTTGTGTAGTATGTGCCTGCAATATATGATAAAGTTACCAAAACGCGGGCGGGTAGTGCAGCAGGCCGGATTGAAACCCAGGTTTCCCAGCAGTGAAGATCCCGTCAATAATAAACGCAGGAATTGGTTTCAAAGATTGCATCCGGTTTATACGAGAGACTGTTGCCAGTAAGGAAATCCGGCTCTGAAATAATGAAGTATGCAGCAGATAACAAAGAGGGCTCCCCGCCTCAGGGTTTCTCCGAAGCACGGCGGGGCATGTTTGTTTTATCCAGCTCAATTTTTTTCTCACCGTCATCGATCCGCCGCGGAGGCGTCCCTTCGGGGGCGGCGGTGTTCATCGTAAAGGGGGTATGGGGGTCGCAACCCCCATCAATGAACATGAATAGCAATAGTTTCCGGAGAGATCTTTTCATTTCGGTAATGATCTGATTGTCTGTCATTCAGGTTGACCCTTGATCACTTCAACCCCTTCGCATCCCGTTCTGCAAAGACCTCTTTTGCCGCTGCCATGCCGTTCAGCGCTGCCGGGAACCCGGCATAGACCGCCATCATCATGATGATCTCGACCACTTCTTCCCGGGTGACCCCGACATTAAGGGCGCCGTTGATGTGGACACGGAGCTGCGGGGCGGCATTCCCCAGGGCGCAGAGAGCAGCGACCACCGCGATCTCCCGTGACCGCAGGTCGAGCCCGGGGCGGCTGTAGATATCCCCGAACGGGAACTCGATCGTGTACCGCCCGAGATCGGGGGCGATGTCCTTCAGGCTCTCAATGACTTTGGTGCCGGCTTCGCCGTCAACTTCCTGCAGTTTCTTCCACCCGCGTTCAAAACGTTCGCTCTCCATGATCATGGATATACAAGACCGGGGAATAAAAGCGGTGGCTGGCTCAAGTGCAGAAACTGAGGCGGGAGAGGACCTCCCTGGCCGGACGCGGCATCAATTCCAGCGGGGGTATGAAAGGGGGAACCATCGTAACCGACCGGACTTTCACCGACTTCCACGGGTTTTTTGAAGTACGATTGCGTTGACCGGAAGAATTTTTGTTTTCTTGAAATCCCTAGAGTTTAATGATCGGAATTTCCCCGTTTACGATGGTGGGAATCACCTTATCGAGATTCTTGAGTGGGACCGTATTCCACCCCAGCCAGTAGCCGCCGATGTCCTGCATAAGCTGGGTAAATTTCCTGAAGTCAAGTGGCTTGACCACATAGCTGTTTGCATGGTATTCATAGGACCTGGCAATGTCAGTCTCTACATCGGAGCTGGTAAGAATAACCGTCGGGATCTGCATAAGTTCGGGGGTTTCCTTAATTTTTTTAAGAACTTCGAGGCCATCCACTTTCGGGAGACGTAAATCCAGGAGGATCAGGTTAGGACGGGGGCTTGACTTCAGCTTCTCATAAGGACCGCGATGAAACAGGAAGTCCAGCGCTTTTTCCCCGTTATTGGCGTGATAGATGATATTTGCTACACGGTAATCTTCCAGGCTTCGCAAAATAAGTTCTACATGGGCTTCGTTATCTTCAACCAGAAGAATGACCAGCGGTTCGCCCGTGAGGTTTGCCATATATATCCCCCCTCGTATCGTATGATTTTTATAGTTGTTGATATTGACAACTTGTAATTGGTTTTTTTCTGGTTTCCTTCGGAATTCTGCTCTACACCAGCAGCCGTCCGGACATAATATGCACCGCATGCCCGCCGAGGAGGACGCGGTCGCCCTGAAGGGTGACTCTTACGCTCCCGCCCCGGGCCGAGCACTGGAACCCGTCGAGTACGGTCAGGTTGAGTTTCGCTCCCCAGTAGGGCCCGAGGCAGCAATGGGCCGATCCCGTAACCGGATCTTCCGGCACGCCAACCGCGGGCGCAAAGAAGCGGGACACGAAATCGAAATGCGGGAGGTCGGAGGCCGCAGTAATAATGATGCCCCGGGCCGGGAGAGCCGCAAGGGCAGCCATGTCGGGCTCGAGGGTGCAGACATCTGCAGCTGATGGGAGCTCGGCGAGGATATCGAAGCGGTTCCTGCCGACAAAGAGCGGGAAGAGACCGAGGGCCTGGTCCAGGCCGGGGACCACTGATGGCCCGGTGACCGGCTCGGCCGGGAAGTCAAGGGTGATCCAGTCCCCATCCTTACGGGCAGTCAAAGGACCCGAAAGCGTCTCGAACGCGATGGTGGATCCCGCTTTCTCGCGGCCGGTGGTCCAGAGCGTGGAAGCGGCGGCAAGGGTAGCGTGGCCGCAGAGGTCGACCTCCTGCTCCGGGGTGAACCACCGCAGGTTCCAGCTGCCCGGGAGGGGGTCAAGAAACGCGGTCTCGGAATGTTTCATCTCGGCGGCGACCTGCTGCATCCAGGCCGGGTCCGCTGGTTTATCCAGGATGCAGACCGCGGCGGTGTTCCCGCGGAACGGGGAACCGGTAAAGGCATCGACGAGGTGCAGTTCTCCATGCATGCAAGGGAGATTGTATCCTGGAGCGATAAAGGATCGGACGGGTGCAATTTTGTAACAAGCAGCAGGCAACGTAAAAAATGATTGACTCCTTTACCATGGAGCAAGCCTCCATCAGACCTGATAAATCGTGGAGGGGTTCAGGAATGGAGCCCCCTTGCGTCGCCCTGCCCCGGGGGACGGGGGCGCTGAGGATACACCCTTGTGCCTGTTGCAGAAAATTTATTTTGGTTGGTGTACGGGCAATATGGTCCTGGCCTCAATTTTGGGTTGCCCCAAAGGCAGGAGCTGGAACGAGGGCTCGGGTAAAACCGAAAATTTTCCGTCCCTGGGTACATTCATTACGGTGCTATCGTTAATCTGGGGGTTGCCCACGCGGCGGGGGCAAAGCCCCCGAGAGCGTCAAAGCAAATCTGAATTTACCCTCAGGGGAAACTTTTCCGGGGTCAATACCGGTCTTTCATTGAAGAGAAGCGGGAGTATCCCGGAGGGTAGTGGAACGGACAAGGCACGGTCAGCAAAAAAGGTCACGCGGGAACAGAATGTCTGAGAGAAATGGTGGGGTTGGTGAGATTTGAACTCACGATCGACGGGTCTCTCCGACATGCATCAGTGCTCCAACGGGTCATCATCCAGTTAAGTCAGTAGACCCATTGTTCATCATCTGCGAGCACAAAGAACGCAAAGACCGCTGGAGCCCGTCGCCATACCGGGCTAGGCCACAACCCCGTTACCTGTGATCAGGAGAATCCTGACTCAATAAAATCGCATTGTATAAACTTAAGAGTTTCTGCCCGGTGCCCCAGAATTACTCCTCAGCATACCTGAGCATGAACCTCTGCAGTTCCGGAAAAAACCCTGCCCCCGTTTTTCTCTGCCTCACCATCTGGTCCGGAACAAATGCACCAGAGTTAACAAGCTGGTGCACCACTTCCCGGATAAAAACATCATCCATATATTGTCCCGGGCTCCATAATTTCCTTAATGGTTGAGGGCAGTTACACGTGCGGAATCTCAGCGGTACCCCTGCTGGGAATGACTATCGGCGAGATGGTCAACAGTATTGCAGCAAAATACCCGGATACCGAGGCAGTCGTATCCATGCACCAGGATATCCGCTGGACCTACCGGCAGTTCCTGGAACAGGTGGACCTGGTGGCCCGGGCACTGATGGGCCTTGGCGTGGAGAAGGGCGACCGCGTCGGGATCTGGGCCATGAACCACGCCGAGTGGGTCGTTGTCCAGTTCGCGACTTCCAAGATCGGGGCGATCATGGTCAACATCAACCCGGCCTACCGCACCTACGAGCTCGAGTATGTGCTCAAGCAGGCCGAGATCTCGACCCTGATCGTGCAGGGCCGCTTCAAGACCTCCGACTATGTGGGCATGTTTTACGAGGCCTGCCCGGAGACGTACGAGGCAAAGCCGGGGAAGATCCGGAGCGAGAAGTTCCCGTTCCTGAAAAACGCGATCTTCCTCGGGAACACCGTCTACAACGGGATGTACACCTGGGACGATTTCCTCAAAAAGGCCGAGGAGATCAATACTGATGAACTGATCGAGCGCGGTGAAGCACTCACCTTTGACGACCCNATCAATATCCAGTACACGAGCGGTACGACCGGGTTCCCCAAAGGCGTTGTCCTGACCCACCACAATGTCCTCAACAACGGGTATATCATTGGCGAGGGTATGGGCTTCACCGAGAAGGACCGCCTCTGCATCCCCGTCCCCTTCTACCACTGTTTCGGCATGGTCCTCTCCAACCTCGCCAGTGTTACCCACGGGTCCACGATGGTCCTGCCCGCACCGACCTTCGATGCCGAAGAAGTCTTAAAGACCATCGAGAAAGAGCACTGCACGGCAGTCCACGGGGTCCCGACCATGTTCATCGCGGAGCTCACCCACCCGAACTTCGCGAACTATGATCTCCGTTCCCTCCGGACCGGCATCATGGCCGGTTCCCCCTGCCCGATCGAGGTCATGAAAGAAGTGAACCAGAAGATGCACATGAGCGAGATCGTGATCGTGTACGGGCAGACCGAGACTTCTCCCGGGGTTACGATGACGACAACGAAAGACCCGCTCGAACGCCGGGTTACGACCGTCGGCAGGGCCTTCCCGCATACCGAGCTGAAGATCGTGGATGCCAAGACCGGCAAGATCGTCCCGTTCGGGGAGATTGGCGAGATATGCGCCCGGGGCTACTGTGTCATGAAGTGCTATTACAACAACCCTTCGGCTACCCATGCCACCCTTGACAAGGATCACTGGAACCATACCGGTGACCTCGGCACGCTTGACGAGGAGGGGTACTTCAAGATCGTCGGCAGGCTCAAGGACATGGTCATCCGGGGCGGCGAGAATATCTACCCGCGGGAGATCGAGGAGTACCTGCACCACCACGAGAAGATCTTCGATGTCTATGTGGTCGGTGTCCCGGACGTCAAGTACGGGGAAGAGCTCTGCGCCTGGGTGAAGATGAAGGAAGGGCAGACCATGACCGAGCAGGACGTCAAGGACTACTGCAAGGGGAAGATCGCCCACTACAAGATCCCGCGGTACGTGATGTTCGTGAATGAGTTCCCGATCACGATCTCGGGCAAGATCCAGAAGTTCAAGATGCGGGACGAGTCGATCAGGGTGCTCGGTCTCGAAGAGGCATCCCGGATCCAGACTGCCTGATGCGTAAAAATTTTTTTGCCCACAGCCGGCGGATTTCAATACTTATTTATAAACCCGCCTTTCAGATTAAAAATGGGATTCCATGGAACAACCGCCTTATAGTGTTTTCCTGACGCTGCTCATCCTTCTCCTCCTGGCCGGGTTTTCCGGGTGTACGACAACCCGGATACCGGGCATGGCTGACCCGGTCGTGGGGACCTGGAACGGGTATGTCGAAGAGAGCGGTACAGTGACGTCAATCCTCCCTGAGGGTGTTCCGGACGCCGACGATGTTGCTTCCATGCGGCTGAACATTTATGATGACAATACGTTTGACCTTGCCTCAAACTATACCTTGAGCGGCGGGTCTGTTGCCCCGACAGGAAAGGGGAACTATGTTATGCAGCCATCGCAGAAGGGCTCTGCGAAGAGCTATCTCCACTACAATGAAGCAAAGGACATCCTGATTTGGGAGACCCGGGGCATCATCATCGAGTTCCGGCGGAATGACAAAGCCTATACCAGGCAGGACCTCATCGACTACGATAACGAGCTGCTTGCAGCAATCACCCCGCCACCGACGGTCGTACCTGCAACAATAGTTACCCCTGTTCCGACATTCGAGATCGCCTCCCTCCAGTCGGAAGGCTTCGGGTACGATACCACAACGGGCATCGTGTACCATTTCAACGGCGTGCTGCGCACCTATGAGGGCGTATACCAGAATGTCATGGTGATCCTCCGGTATCCCGACAAGGATGAGTACCATCTTAACCTCGGGGGGATGGGCGGGGCGAACTTCACGAAGAAAGACGTCCAGATCGTCCTCCTTGACCGGGTGAAAAATATGACCCCCCGCTTCTTCATCCGGCTGGACCAGACGGAGTACCCGGCGAACGTTTCCCTCAACATCACCCGGGATGCCGGCGGGAACATAACGGCGAACTTCACCGACAGCAGCCACTTCTCTGCCTTTGCTCCACGGGTCTGAAGTCCTGCCGGTATCAAATCGTTATCTTTTATTAGCATGATCCTGACAAAAGATCTGTATGCACTGTCCGGACTGCGGGTATGAAGCGGACGACCTTGCGGTCTTCTGTCCGCAGTGCCGGCACCACTTCCCTGAGAACGTGAAGTCCGATCCCCGGGAGATCCCGGCCGGGGACCTGTTGTTTGAGGGAGAGGCCGCGGGATTTTCAGCAAAGAAGATCAGGATGCACTGTTCGGCCTGCGGGCACGATGTGGACGACCTTGCGGTCTTCTGTCCGTATTGCGGGCACCACTTCCTGGAGAGCATGGAGCCAGATCCCCGGGAGATCCTGGCCGGGGACCTCTTGTATGAGGGAGAGGCCGCGGGATTTTCAGGGAAAGAACTCAGGCACCTGGAGATCGAGCTCCTGCAGCCGTCCCTCTTCATCGCCCTTGTTGTTGCAGCGGGCCTGTACTTCTTCGTCCCCCCCCTGCAGCTGATCACCTTCAGCATGGCGGGCCTGGGCATTGCACCGGGTGCGGGTATTGCTCTCGTAATCGGGCTGGTTGCCGGCCTGATCTTCTATTATATGTTCCGCCATTCGCTCAGAAAATTCCGGTCATAACTGTTCGGCAGGGGCATAAAAGAACCGAAGTACAAAGCTGAACGGCCCGTCTTGTCCGCCACCACCGCCATTACCCCGTGGGGGCCTGTCCGTTAACCTTCTTCCATTGTCTGCCTTTTTAGGACTCCGATACCAAAGAGCGGACGGTCGCAAGAATTTTAGAGGAAGATTCATGATGTTGAAGAAAAGATCGTAGAACCAGGGAGTCTTTTTCATGTTTTGCGGGGAGTGTGGATCCGAGAACCCGGACACCAACAGGTTCTGTAAAAATTGCGGGAAAGCGCTGGGGACATCCCGGACAGCAGGAACAATGCCACCTCCTGTACCCACCCCTGTCATCCAGGCGCCCCGGGTAGCCCGGAGCCCTGGTATGCAACAGGCCCNNGGGCCTGCAAAACCCGGCAGGAGCTGGACGGGGATCGTCAGCCTGCTCGTGTCGCTTGTATCGTGGCTGTTCTATCCCATTGTTCTCGGGGCCCTCGCAGTCGTACTCGGAGTCCTGTCTCTTGCCCTTGCCAGAAAGAACCATGCGAAGATCCCGGTGAGCGCTGTTGCCGCAATCGTTATCGGGTTGCTCGCAGTCGTCCTCAATTTCTTCTGGCTGGACATCTTCCTGTCACCAGCGACCCTCCCCCCGGTAAAATAAGAGCGGTTTTTTTTGTTTTTTGAGGATCTTTCCAAAAGTCCCGTGCTCTCAGAAAAAAAAGACCTGCTCCCCAGGACAGAGCGGTTATTTCCTTTTTGCAGAAAGCACCAGGATTGCGCCAATGATCCCGGCGACCGCGACCAGCGGAGTCAGGGGGATCTCCTCTGCTGCGGCCCGGGCCCGGGCGGCGAGCGCAGCGTTTTCTGCGGTCTTTTGTCGTTCAGGCGACCCTGCACCCCCGTACATTTCCGCCGCCGAGTCGAAGATCCTGGCCTTTTGTTCATAATCTTTATCGCCGGTTGCAGCGAGGGCTTTATTGTACATTTTATTCGCATACTCATAGTCCTGCAGGGCCTCGATCATCCCCGGGGTGAATGCGGGATCCTGAGAACGAAGAAAACTGTTTTTGATAAATTCGATGGAATAATGGTGCCCTCCTTTTTCCAGCTGCTGCTGGTAGAGCATCATCTCTTCATTCCATTTCCTGTTCGCGAGGTCCCGGCTAATTTCGGCTTCGTGGAGCAGGCGGTTCGAGGTCTTAAAAACAAAGGGCTGGGTATCGAGGACTTTCCTCTGCAAAAGGCTGCCATCTGTGGGGGGTGGTATCTCGGGGAGCGCGATGAATTCATCCCCGGGCACACCAGTGACATCCGCAAGGGAAATGCTGGCCGCAGACACGCTGCCGGTGAGAAAGGATACAATACAGACAATGGTGAGTACTACCCGCAGCTCCATGGACAATCAATCGGCGAATCCCTGCCATAAACTTTGCGATTTTTTAAAAGTCAGCGCTGTCTTCGCGTGCTGAACGGTGTTTACGCCGGGCTGCCCGCCGCAATGGAGAAAACGTGAAAAAAGGAGCCGACACGGTGCCCGGGGGATGGTTGCCAGGTCCCATGGTCTGGCAGGAAACGTTCCTCCCGCATCAAACAGCAACAGGGAAAAACCTTCCGGACAAAACGACAATTATCCATCATGCCTCTCCCTCCTGTCCTGGCCCGGATCGTTCCCGGCGATTTTACCCTCACCCCGCCCATCACCGCGCTGCTTACGGCCAATGTCATCACGATAATCCTCGCAATCGTCGGGGGCTGGGACCTTGCCGACGTACTCTTCATCTACTGGGCCCAGAGTATCATCATCGGTATTTTCGCCGTCATCTCGCTCCTTTCCGCCGATACCACGGCATTCAGAGCCGATATGAGCAGTTCACAGGTACAGGACGGCAGGTCTCCCGATGCCAGCAGGGGGTATATCTGGTTCTATAAGATCGCCATCGCGGGCTTCTTCACCATCCATTACGGGATCTTCCACTGGGGGTATTACACATTTATTGTCGAGAGCGGGATCTTCGGGCCGGTCAATTTTGCCAATACCGGCATCTGGGTGTCCTGCGGGCTCTTCTTCGCAAACCATCTCTACTCGTTCTTCTACTTCCGCGCCGGGGAACGGCAGGGAGCTGAGTTCATCACCGAACAGTTCTTCCGGCCGTACAACCGGATCATCCCCATGCACCTGACCATCATCTTCGGCTCCATGATCGTGCTCTTCCTCCAGTTTCTCGGTATCACGACGGTCATGCCGGTGCTGNTCCTGTTCCTCCTCCTCAAGACCCGGTCCGATATAACGACTCACCTCATGAAACACCGGGAAACGACGAATCCTGACCAGCCGCGTGAGTTGATCGGGTTTTAAACCTGCCCCCTGGACCGGATCCGGTACTGTATGCCGGTATCAATCCCGTTTTTTATCCGTAAAGGCCAGCATTCTTCCTCCGGGCTCCTGTGCAGCCATGTTGCCGCGAAAGGAACGCGACGATGATGCTAAAAACACCGTGATAACTATGGCAGGGGTTCGAGCATGGACCGCGAAGAATCGTTGAAGAAAAAAA
>JGI20214J51088_10001749_pt1 | contig 14751 bp, 12 predicted proteins | sample WetSurMetagenome_FD_51088 | JGI IMG/M metagenome (IMG submission 51088) | reverse complement strand
GGCATCCAGCTTACTTCTTTTCCTTCAATCATTCCGGCGTAAGCAATAATGCTTCCCATTGAAAGCACACCCTGTCCGCCGAAACCAGCACAAATTATTTCATGTTCTTGTCGCATTATTAAATTCCTTTTTCTTTCTTCAGGAAATTCTTTTAAACTTTTTCCGGAACTTTCAGATCACCGAGAGGATAAGCAGGAAACATTATTTCCTCCATATACTTGATTGATTCCACCGGTGTTATCTTCCAGCCAGAGGGACAATTAGAAACTACTTCNATAAAGCAGGTTCCTTTTCCTTCCTTTTGATATTCAAATGATTTCTGCAAAGCTTTCTTCAANTTTCTTACTGCATTCGGATTATGTACNGCNTGTCGAGTTACATAATATGCCCCGGGTAANTGCACAAGTAAATCAGAAATTTTTAAAGGATGGCCAACCATTTTAACATCGCGACCATAAGGTGAAGTTGTAGTAACCTGTCCTATCAATGAAGTCGGTGCCATCTGCCCGCCAGTCATTCCATAAATACCGTTGTTGATGAACACCATTAAGATGTTTTCTCCTCTGTTGACGGTATGAATTGTTTCTGCTGTACCGATTGCTGCAAGATCGCCATCTCCCTGGTATGAGAAAACATAACGATCAGGTAAAACTCTTTTAATTCCAGTAGCGACAGCGCTTGCTCTTCCGTGAGCGGCTTCCTGCATATCAACATTCATATAATGATAAGCAAAAACTGAACAGCCGACCGGTGCAACGCCAATTGTTTTATCCTGTATACCCAGTTCTTCAACAACTTCCATTAAAACTCTGTGAACAACGCTGTGTCCGCAACCCGGACAATAATGAAATGGAGTATCCGTTAAAGTATCTGGTCTGCAATAGACCATTTCCATTCCTTCCGCATCCGGTGGAAAATCTAAAGTTGATGGTCTTTCTAATGACATAGTAAAATCTCCTATAAAACTCTTTTTAATCCTGAAGAACTTTTTGATTCTCGATTATCGTTTCAACTTCGTGAAGCACATCATCTGGTGATGGAATCATTCCGCCCATTCTTCCCGTAAAGTGAACGGGAACTTTTCCTTCAACTCCTAATCTTACATCTTCAACCATCTGTCCTGCATTCATTTCAACTGACATCATAAACTCAACCTGGTCGGCTAACTCATTTAATCTTTTGTAAGGATATGGATAGAGAGTAATTGGTCTGAGCAATCCAATCTTAATTCCTTTTTCTCTTCCAAGATCAACAGTCTTCTGGCAGATACGAGATGATAAACCAAAAGCAACGAGAAGAATTTCTGCATCTTTAGTTCGTATTTCTTCAAACCTTACTTCTTCTTTTTCGATCTTCCTGTACTTTGCCTGAAGTTGAAGATTTACAGACTCCATCTCTTCCGGTTTAATGAAGAGAGACGTAATAATATTATGATCTCTTTCTTTTGGTTTACCAGTGGTTGCCCAGGGCTTGTTAATTTTCTTTAGCGATCCTTCTTCAGGAAGGATAACTTTTTCCATCATTTGCCCGAGTGCTCCATCAGTTAAAATCATTGCGGGGTTTCTATACTTTTCTGCGAGACGAAATCCTTCAAAAACAAAATCAGCCATTTCCTGAACTGAAGCAGGTGCCAAAACTATTAAATGATAATCTCCGTGTCCGCCGCCTTTTACTGCTTGAAAATAATCTCCCTGAGATGGTTGAATTGTACCAAGACCAGGACCACCACGAACGACATTAACAACAAGACAAGGAAGCTGAGCAGAAGCGATGTACGAAAGGCCTTCCTGCATCAAACTAATTCCGGGACCGGAAGATGAAGTCATAACTCTTGCACCAGCACCTGCGGCACCATAAATCATATTGATCGATGCTATTTCACTTTCTGCCTGAAGAACTAAACCGTGACGTTTTGGAATTTCTCTTTCAAGATATTCGAGAACTTCAGACTGCGGAGTAATCGGATAACCGAAGTAGGCATCAATGTCAGCACAAATAGCAGCTTCAGCCAGAGCTTCGTTGCCTTTCATTAATTTGGCTTCACTTATTTTTATTTTCTTCTCTTCCATTTTTAATCCTTCAACTAATTTTCATTAAAGCTGAGCTCACTCGTTAGCAGCAACTTTCTTTATTGTCTTGGGTTGCCGGTAAACTGTAATTGCCGCTTCGGGACAAACAAGTGCGCAGTTAACGCAACCGGTACATTTTTCTTCAATCAATTCAACAAACCGATATCCTTTATCATTAAAGTGTGATGAGAGACGAAGTCCGTCCTGCGGGCATGATATGATGCAAAGCTCACAGCCTTTACAAATCACGCCATCAATTTTTACTGTTCCTTTAATCATTTTCCTTAGCTTTCAAAATGAAGTGAGATTTATTTTTATATAGATTTGACAACATATATGCCAGCAGAACCCTTTGTATTAAAAGGATTTTGGGCTGAAATTGAACGTGATCTTGTCAGTTTTAAGAAGATAAGAGAATGGCCTATTCCTAATTTCGAGAAGCAAAATAGCTTCATTAAGCAACTATTAAGGAAGCCAAAATTTTTTTGTTTACTCAGTAGTAATCGTTATCGTACTTCTGTTTGTTCTAACCATTCTTGAATAAAGGGAAAGTTTAGGATCAAATAAAAACCTCAGCCAGAGTTTGAACCATGATTTGTGATAAACAAGATTGTCATAAAACTCTGGTGCAGTTTTTTTTAGTTGAGGAAGTTTGTTCCAGGGAACAGAAGGAAAATCGTGATGCTCATTATGATAGCCAACATTGAGAGATGGAATATTTAATGGGCCATAATAGCTGTAAGTTTCCTTAGGAGGTGCAACGAGAAAGTGTTCTTGAATCCATCTGGCACCAAGTGGATGAAGTCCGATGGAAAACACTAACGAAAAAACCAGGTAAAGCAATGCAGTCCATCCAAAGTAAATAATTATTAATGCATCAACAGCAAAGACAACTATCCAGTTAACGATAACCCACATATTCATAAATTCTATTTCCTTCAAACGCATTGTTCTGAATGCCTGAAAGAATGGGAAGAAAAGCTCCCACATCATTTTCCCAAAGAATTTATTGCCAATCAGACTTGCTTCCCACTTACTCGCAAGGTCAGCATCAAGATAATAATCTCCCTGAAATGAATGATGTTTTAAATGATATGATTTGAAAGAAACGTAACTTGGAACAACTTTCGGCAAGTCAGCAATAATTCCGAAGATTGTGTTAAGTGTTCTGTTCTTAAAAATTAAATTATGTGATGCTTCGTGAATGAGAACAAAAAGATTATGATCAGCGAAAGCACCAATGAAAAATGCTACTATAATTGTCAGCCACCATGCTTGGTCAGCAAGCAGATAAGCAATAACAAATTGAAGTGATACAACAAAAATTGTAATCACAGCGCTGACCGGATTCCTTCCAATCAAGTTTCGTACTTCAGGATGTGCTTTAAGAATTTGCTTTGTTCTCTCTTTATGTGGTTCCGGTTTATCTGAATATCGAAAGTCCATTTTTATTCCTCACTGAATCTTCTAATTGTACAAACGTAACTAAATCTGTTGAAGGAACAAATAACGATTAGCAATTAATCAATCATACTTTCAATCAGAACGCCGTTACAAATCCCAATTCAATTTGGCCGTATTCGTTTGTAAAGTCCTGTGTATACTCTGCAACTAATCTTATGTTTCTTCTTAACAAATATCCGCATTGAAACGACAACTGTGTTAAATCTAAAGTAGCTTCGTAAGAATCTATCCAATTAAAGAGTGCAACACCATACCAGTCACTTTCATCACCATTGGGACGAAAAATGAGTTCAGCAAAACCACCTTGCGTTTCTATTTTTACATCATTGTTATAGTAGAAATAAGGATTGTTATCATCTCTGAAAACGTATTGAAGATTCAATTCGAGTGGGGCAAAGTTTATGGTTGCATCTCCTCCAACCATCCATATGTCGTTAATACCATTGTAACCTGAATCGGAAGGACTTCCTTGTTCTTCTGTTCCAAGATATCCCATTGCACCGATTCTGAAATTCTCATTTATGTCCTGTGAAATTCTTCCGAAAGGATTTTTGTACTTATCATTGTCAAAATCTCCTGTGGGAAAAATTTCACCAATTCCGTTCCCATTTACCACTTCAAAAGTAAAATCAGTTCCTGTATCCAATCCATAGCTGAGCATAATTCCCCTGTCATAAGTTAGGTCGACATTTGAATACCCTGGTTTAACTTTATAGATGTAGTAATCATTTTTGGTTAATCTCAATTCTCTTTTAAAAAGAGCATCTGAAACCTGAAATTGCCCGATTGTAAAATCAAGTTCGGTACTAAAAAGATTATTGAACATCAGCCAGGCATCTTCAATTTTTCCGGGTTCACCACTTTCAATGATGTAGTAAACATAATAAGCGACATCTTTTGTTATTGCACCACCTGAAAGCAGTTTAAAAATGATTGGAGTTGTAAAATCGGATTGCTCAGCATTTCCCTCATTGTAAGTAACATAACCTTCCAGCCTTATAGCAAGTGGTAAATCTCTTATCAGTGAAAGATATTCGTCACCGGTATCAGTATAGTATCTTGGTGCATCCTTATCCTTCAGTTGAAATCCATTTCCAGCAAAATCATTTCCATAAGCTTTTAAATAAGGAAAAGGTGAATGGCAGGTTTTGCACGACATATTATATTTTCTTGCGAAGGCAGGTATCGCCAGCGCTTCGCTTGCTAAAAATGTTAATGTGATTAAAGATAAAATCGTGAATGTAAATGTATTTTTCATTTTAATCCTCTCTTTTGTTGTATGAAGTCATTGCGAGAAGTTTTCGACGAAGCAATCTGTTTAATTTGTGGATTGCTTCTCCCCCGCTTGAGGCGGGGGAATCGCAATGATAGTCTTTGATTTAAGGTAATACCGTTACATATGTTGAATGATCATTCACTTTGATTATTTCTGCTTCATCATCCGGAACTTGAAGAAAATGAGCAACAGGTTTTACCAATTTTTGATAATTTAAAACTGCTGTAACTTTCATCGGACCCGGTGCTGCATCTTCGGGAATTATGAAAGTACAGGTTTCAAGTTTTGTTTCTCTTGGACCAATTCTGTAATCAACTCCCTGCGATGCAGTGTTCCATTGCTGGATTGTCATCCTTCCCTGCGGATCGAAATAAGGCTTTCTGAATATTCTATCTCCGATTGGAATTCCATCTCTCTGAACTCCTTGAAAGTTTGGATCGTTGAGAGCAATTCCCATATCCTGGTAAGCAAGAACATCTGCACCGATTGTGTACTCCTCACCTTCAAATCCTTTTTTATCAACAGGAAGATGAAATACCTTTCCTGATGCATCAACAGCTTCAACGTGCATCCATACAATTCTGTCTTCAACTGAACCAGTCGGAAATTTGTGTCCGGTTTTCTGATTGAACAATGCAACTGTAAATCTTATTACCTCTAACGGCTCAGCTTCTCTGATATCCGGATGAATTCTTAACTCAATTGTTCCTCGAATTTTTCCGGGATCATGTGCACCATGAAAAAGATGCTGCCAGACATCCGGATATTTATTTCCAACATCAGCAGAAACACCTTCAGCCTGTGTCATGTGGCAATTCTGACATTTAACTCCCTCTTTTGAGTAAGGTCCTTCCTTCCATTCAAGATGAGTTGATTTAACCCAAATACCAAAAGGATCTTTTTCATTATGACAGGTGCCGCAAAATTCTGCTGTTTGTAGAAACTCTGATTTCTGAATTTCGTGTTCCGGTGATTCACCTGTTCCTCTTGGACCATATTTTACATTTCCAGGACTTGAGATGAAATTAAAATTAAAAGGAGTGTCTCCAGCAAACCCTGTAACTGTATGGCAGAGATCGCAGGAAACAGATTCATTTGCCCTTGAATTCATTTCAGGTTTTGGAGGCGGTACATCTCCAACTAAAAATGATATTGGTGCGTGACATCCGTTGCAGCCAGCTTTTACTTCAGCAACTTTTTCATCTTTTTCTGCGTGAGGAACGGCAAGTTTAAAATATTCAATCTCATCCCAGTGATGAGTATATGCCTGCGACATCATCGCTTGTTTCCACTGCTGGTAAAAATCAGTATGACAGGATGTTCCGCAGAACTCTGGTTTATCATATTTATCATAAGTCTGCGTACCAAGTGCATCACCGCCAGATTTAACCTGTGGAAATAATAATACTGATGCCGAGAAAAAAATAATTGTAAGCAATCGTGAAATTGTTTTCATATGAACCTCCATTTAAGAGATAAATAATTGTATAGAATAGAAAAATAAATTTCTGATAAGATCGTAAGAGATGTACTGATAATCGATCTTCGGTTTATGAAGATATTGATAAACAAGTGCGTGGCTTCCTAATTAGTTTATCTTTATTAATCAAACGTACTATTACGAATTGATAATTAGTAACACATTTATAAATAGTTGGCCGGAGACAAATATTTTATTCGCCTCCGGTCCTTAAGTTTCCTGAGAATACAATTTCCTATTCAGCAACCGGAACATTTAAACATTTTATNAAAGCTACTAAATGGCTTTCCGATGCCGCCTTTAAATTCTGATATACTCTTATAATATCCGGATTATCAACAAAGCTCAACTGAACTTCCAGGTCAGCTATATCTAACTCTTCAATAGTTTTTCCAACAAGCAATGCTTCATTCAATGATTGATTTCCCTGCTGAATAAGTTGATCGTACAAAAGTTGAAATTGCGGATCAGGAAAAACACCAACCGAATCTGTTGTCAACGGATCTGGCACAGTGTATTTATCCAGTAATNTCTTTACTGATTCCATATGTTTCTGCTCACTTAGCTGAATATTCAAAAAAACCTTGTGATTCCACAACTCACCCATTACGATATAAACATCCCTTGCAAGTTTTTCTTCAATTCTCATATGGATTAATCCATCCTGTTCTTCCTGGGTAAGTTCACCGGGAGGATTATCGCTTTCAGTGATCAAAGATTTACTAAACGTATCTGTTTCAGAATTTGAAACTGGATTTTCGCTTTGACATGCTAAAAGAAAAAATGAAGTAAACAGGGAAAATATTAGAAGCTGAATTTTGCTTTTCTTCATGACACACCTTTATAGTTTATGATTGTTAATTAGAAAGGACGACAGTTGTTGTCGTCCTTATTATTTAGTTTAGCGTTAATTATTTTCTTCCGCCTCTTTTAGAACCGGAATCATCACAGTTTCCTGAACCATTTCCGCTACCGTATCCTGTCCCGTCTTGTGGACCGACACCATTATTGCCTGTTCCATCTTTGGGTCCCCACATTTTACCATTACCATTGTTTCCTTTTCCATTCTGATTCTGCTGACCAGTTCCATCTTTTGGTTTTACATAGTCAGGATCCTGTCCATTAGGGATTCCATCTCCATCAGAATCAACTGAGTTATCATTTATTCCATCACTATTCAAATCAACGAAACCTTTATGTCCATCATTGCCCTTTCTGTTTTGAGAGCCAGAATAATTTTCATCTCTTCCATTTGGAATACCATCGCCATCATTATCTGGCGCATTATCATTAAAGCCGTCTCCGTTATTATCAACAAAACCACTTCCGTGAACTTTATTTTGTCCTTTTGTTTGTGTCTTCATCTGATTTTTATTCTGTTCTTTGAGTTGATTCTGGTTTTGGTTTTTAAGTTGTGTCTGCGGATCACCCTGTGATTTAATTTGTTCCTGATTTTTTACCTGGTTCTGATCCTGTGACTGGGTTTGGGTCTTCACATGATTTTCCTCTTTATTCTTTGCAGGATCTTCCTGTGCAAAGACTGAAGCTGAAAAGAAAATTACACTTGCAATAAGCGTAAGTATTGGTGAGAGATTTTTTGTGGTCTTCATTTTATTACTCCTTTTGTTTGATGTTTAATTAATGATGTTCTGCATTAGTTATTCAACGTATATGCCAATAAAAAAAGATATGATTTCGTTCTCTTATTAAGTTTTTCGACTGGCTTATAATTTGGCTTCGACTTTAAGGACGAATAGCTTCGACTATGTGGACGAAGTCAAATTAAAATTTCAAACGAGTTTTTAATTACATAAATGATTTTGCCTTCGCCTCAGCCTTAGCCTTCTTTTATGAATTCAATCTTGCTTTAAATCTGGTTACTTTTGAATATGAATTTCCTGAACAAATTGCAGCCGAAGATTATAATAGCTGTTGCACTTATTGTTGGTGCGCTTATGATTATCTCGGCCTTCATAGAGCTTCAGCAAAGCAAGCGGGAACTTCTTCATTTACTCGCCGAGCAATCTTCTTCATTAATTGAAACAGTCAATCAAAGCAGCATTAACGCGCTAAACTCCAGTGAAGAAATTGAAAATCTAATTGTAGAAAAATTGTTCAACAATGCCCGTCTTATCAGGAAATTGGACAGCCTGAATCTTTTAAATCAGAAAAAACTGATTGAGATTGGAAAAGAGAATTCACTCTTCAGAATAAATATTTTCAACAAAGATGGCACAAGAGTTCTGTCAAACAGGGTTCCGGAAAAAGATCATCTACATGGCGAAGAAAACATTAATAGGTTTGAAGAATTAGAACCAATATTAAAAAATGGATTGAGTGAATTTGTTATTGGTTTAAAACAGGCCGAGTTTACAGATGAGCAAAGGTTTGCAGTAGCTGTTGCGCGCTCAAATAACAGAGGAGCAATAGTTATCAATCTTAATGCAGAAGAATTTTTGGAATTCAGGAAAAGAATCGGACTTGGTAAAATCATCAGAGATATTTCAGACAACCCGGGAATTGAGTACATCGTTCTTCAAGATTCGATTGGTATCCTTGCTGCTGGTGGTGATGTTGATACAATGACTTCGATTATATCGGATCAGTTTTTAATTAATGCTTTCAATTCAAACAACACTCTTACAAGAATTCGCGAGTATAAAGGTCGGGAAGTATTCGAAACCGTAAAGAGACTTAATTATGATAATGAAGTTATTGGCATTTTCAGAATCGGTTTGCCTCTGGATGAAGTTCGTGCTGTTGAAGACAGAATGATAAGAAGACTAATTATAATTTCGCTGGTTCTCGCTGCGATAGGTGTAATAATTCTAAGTATAATTTTTACTACTCAAAATCTTAAAACTGTATCAAGCAAGTTTAAAAAATTCAAAACGTTTACATCAACTGTTCTGGAAAATATGGGTGAAGCCGTGATTGTGGTTGATGAACAAAAGCAAATTACTCTTTTTAATAAGTCCTCCCAAAATCTCTTTAGAAAAAACGAAGAGGGGGTTCCACAAAAAAGCTTATCAGATTTATCAAAAGATATTTCAGCATCACTGGACGAATACTGCAAAAACAATAATGAAAAGTGCGCTGATGTTTTAATAGAAACTCCAATTGCTGATGAAATAAAATACCTGCTTTTGAATTTCACTAAAAATAAAGATGAAGATGACAAAGAGAATTTTATTATAGTCATAAACGACTTGACTGAATCCAGAAGACTTGAAGAAGAATCAAAACGAAAAGAAAAACTATCTGCGATGGGTGAGTTGGCATCGGGAGTTGCACACGAAATAAGGAACCCAATAAATGCGATCGGAATGATAGCTCAAAGGCTTGACAAGGAATTCAAAGTCGAAAACGATGTTGATGAATATCACAATATTACAAGTCTTTTACGTAATGAGGTAANCAGGATTAATAAAATCATCACGCAATTTCTTAGTTATGCTAAACCCCTTGATATTCAGCTAAAAAAAGTAAATGCAAAAGAGTTCTTTGATGATATTTATAGACTATTTTCCGATCAGGCAAAACTTAAAGGAGTTGAACTGATTAAAATGTCTGATCAATCCTTCGATATGGGGATTGACCCCGAACTTATTAAACAAGCTATGATGAATCTTGTGCAGAATGCAATCGATGCAATTGATAAAAACGGAAAGGTAGAAATTAATTATTTTAAAAAGGGAGCAAATCTTATTATCGAAGTAACAGACAATGGCAAAGGAATCCCGGAAAATATTAAAACGAAAATTTTCGATCTTTACTATACATCAAAACCGGAAGGGACCGGTTTGGGTTTAAGCATTGTTCAAAAAATTGTCGCTGAACACAATGGCACAATTGAAGTTTTCAGTGAAGTAAACAAACACACAAAATTCAAAATAACCATACCACAAAAATGAAAGACTACAACATTTTAGTAATTGACGATGAAGCTGCTCAAAGAGATGTGCTGACAGGTTACCTGAGAAAGAAAGGTTACAAAATATTTTCTGCTTCATCGGGAAAAGAAGGAATTGAAATCACAAGGTCAAATCCTGTTGATATTATCCTTTCTGATTTTAAGATGCCTGATTTATCGGGACTTGATGTTCTCGAAAATGTAAAGAAAATAAATCCTGAAATAAGTTTTGTGATTGTCACTGCATACGGAACGGTTGAGAACGCAGTTAAAGCTATGCGTCTCGGAGCTTTCGATTATATTTCCAAACCCGTTGATCTTGATGAACTCGACTTGATGATAGAAAGAATTATTGAGCATAAAAATCTTAAATCTGAAAATCAATTATTAAAAACACAGCTTCAGGAGAAATATAAAATCACCTCTATCGTTTCTCAATCTCAAAAGATGGAAGAAGTTATAAATGTTGCAGCAAGGGTTGCAGAAAGCAAAGCAAACGTACTTATTACGGGAGAAAACGGAACGGGAAAAGAAGTGCTCGCTAAAGCAATTCATTATATAAGTCCTAGAAAGGATGCTGCATTTGTTGCTGTAAATGTTCCGGCATTGACGGAAACTCTGCTGGAAAGTGAATTGTTCGGACATGAGAAAGGCGCTTTCACAGGTGCAGATAAAATGAAAAAAGGAAGATTTGAAATTGCACACGGTGGAACCATCTTTCTTGATGAGGTTGGGGATATTCCACAATCAATTCAGGTTAAGCTTTTACGGGTTCTGCAGGAACATCAGTTTGAAAGAGTTGGCGGTACAGAAAAAATTGAAGTTGATGTGAGAATAATTGCAGCTACAAATAAGAATCTTGAAGAAAAAATTAAAGATGGAAGCTTCAGAGAAGATCTTTATTACAGGCTGAATGTTGTGTCTGTAAAAATTCCTCCTCTAAGAGAAAGAAAAGAAGACCTCGTTCCAATGATCGAAAGCTTCATTGAAAAATATTGCGAGGAAAACAATAAAGAGAAGATCGAAATTTCTAAAGAAGCGGCTGATGTGTTAATGAAATATAATTACCCGGGAAACGTACGCGAACTGGAAAACATAATTGAACGTGCTGTTGTATTAACACGGGGAAAGATAATCACTTTGAACGATCTTCCAATGAACGTAAAAGGATTTAAAGAGGAGAAAACGCTCGCGACACTTGGCAAAGGGACTCTCACAGAACAAGTTGAGGCTATTGAAAAACAATTAATTTTCGATGCGCTTCAGGAAAGCGGAGGCAATCAAACAAAAGCAGGAAAATTATTGGGACTAACTGAACGAAACCTGCGATATAAACTGAAAAAGTATAATATTAAGCATTAATTATTTAATCCTGAATTCATTTCAGGATTTCCCCTCTCCGTAACTTGAATTTGGGCTAAAGCCCGTTTCCCTTTTTGATTTTACTATTCCCCCGACCTGAAGGTCGGGGCTAATAAATAGCCACGCCCTTTAGGGCGTGGAATTCGAATTTATTCAAAAATTTCATAGGGGTTTTAACCCATTTAAAGAATTCTTCAAATGGAGTAAGATTATTAATTAAATGTTGATTTGATAATTCAGGTATGAATGAAAACTAAAAATCAAAACCTAAAGTAATTGCGTAAATCTGATTATTGTAATCGTAGTAGTAATCGTTAGAAGTGTTCTTAATGTAATTATAATTTAAAGATAGATAAAGCCCGTTGAGAATTTTCCCCAAACCAAATTCCAAAGAAGCACCAGCAGAAACCTGATTGTCCTGTCTTAGTTCATTCAGATCATTTCCGTTTTCATCAGCAGCGGGAAGGTCTGTATAATTTCTGCTCTCATAACCTCCTGCAAGCTTTCCTATTATATTCGGAATAAAAAGATAAGTTAAAGTTAATCCTGATGTGATACCATCGCTGGAATAAATATCATTGAATAATTCTTCTTCGTAATAGATGTAATCGACTGTGTTGAAGTAACGATTTCCTCCACTAAGATTTTTTCTTAAGAATGCAAAAACACTTACTCCTAAATCATCTGTTATTCCTTGCCCTAATTGCAAATAAAATTGTGCCTGCAATATTTCATCTGCAAGTCCCTCGCTTTGCATTTTTTCGATATAAATTTTTTGGTCAATCTCTGCTGCAACGGTAAGTGATGTTCTGCTTTCAAAACTGTTAACCGATCTTAAAAAAGCTTTCAATTGGTAGTGCGAGAAGAGGGAAAAATTTTCATAGTTGATTCTGTTGCCGATCATACCCAATTGAATTTTATTGCTCTCACTGATTGAATGCAAATAATTTGCATACGCTGAGATCTGGTTGAAATCATAAATGTAATAATCTTCTTTATTATTTCTTATTGTGTAGTTTAAACCAATGTTAAGAGGATTATCAAATTCAGAAAAAAGATATGTGTTCACAACACCGATTTTCTGAATGTTGGTTGATTTGTCGGCATATTCGTAATATTGATTAAAAAATCCAACATAGTAGATTTCTAAAATGTTACGCTCGGTTTCCATATCATAGCCAAGCTCACCGGTAAAAGTATTTATGAAATCGGAAGCATTCAGGTAATTATTGAAGATGTTATCATCGTAGTAACCTTCGACATCAGCAGTGAGATAAAATTGTGCTTGTGAAATGGAACTTAATAGAGCAATCAAGATAGTAAGTAAATACAGAGAGCTAATTTTTCGTTTCATATAATAATTTCGTTTCGGGATTTACTTTCCGCCGCCGTTGCCACCGGTACCATTTCCACCTTGCCCACCGCTACCCTGTTGACCAGCTCTCGTTCTTTTCCTGATTTTTTCAAGACTCATTCCTCCGGCACGAGTATCTGCAATTCCATCTCCGTCTTTATCAATGAAGACATCCTTGCCTCTCTTTTTACCGCCATTATCAGGGATCTCATTCCCGTTGCGGACTCTGTTTTGGTTTTTTATCTGGTCGTCTTCGCCCTGGTTTCTCTGCTGGTCCTGTTGTTGGACTTGTTCCTTTTCTCTGTTTTGATTCCTGGTGGAATCCTGCAGACTTGATGCAAGTGTAAAGTTGAATGAACCGAAGATTAATATTGTAAGTATTGTTTTCATTTTATTACCTCCGAATAAAAGAAGACAAAGCGTGTGCCGCTAATACAATGTTAAAAACTTATGAATAGATGAAATGTAGATGCGAATCCGACCAAATTGTTGAGTGCTGCGACCAAATGGGCGAGTATGTATATTTACGACAGGAGCGTTCATATCATTTACTAAATTTTGGGTACTTACGTTTTAAGAAATAATAAGTTGGAAATTGCAGTGCTCATCTATTATTTTTCCATGCGTGAGTATTAAATCAATAAGAAAAAAACATCCCAAGACTTCAATACTGATTTCTTCACTTCTCGCACTTTACCTCCTACTTTTAATTCCCACAGAAACAAACCAATTTACTCCGGAAGGAAAGAAAAATCCTTTTACTTGGAATCGTGATAGTTTATGGAAAAATCTTGAATCAGAGTTTATCAAAGCTAATACTGATGGATGTGATAAAATTAAAAACAGAGTTGATTCACTTTTTAGTTATTCTGAAAAATTATTAACCGAAATTTCAGCAGATACATTAAATCCATCTGACAAAAACTTTGCGCTGCTTGAAAACAATATTTTTAATCTAGCGCCTCTCGTTCCTGTTTGTACTCAATACTTTTCTGATTACATAAATTTTTATTCAACTCTTAGAAAGGTTATTAAAGAACAAAGCAGACACTGGGATATGAATTCGATTGATGCTAGGAATACTCTTTACAAATTACTTTATGGAAACAGAATTGCAATAGAAGAAATTATGCTTCAATTGACACAGAAAGAAGTGAGCCCTTTAATTAAAGGAATTGATGAACACTCTGCAACACCTTCGGCAGAAATTCTTGGCGTGATAGTTCACAGCGGCGATATTTTAATTTCAAGAGGCGGCGCACCAACATCAGCATTAATTGCAAGAGGAAATGATTATCCGGGAAATTTTTCTCACGTTGCTTTGCTTCATATAGACGAAAAGACAAAATTAATTTCTGTCATCGAATCACATATTGAAAGAGGTGTCGTAGTTTCTTCCCTGGAAGAATATCTCAAGGATAAAAAACTCAGGATTATGATTTTAAGACTAAGATCAGATTTGATATTGAATAATCCAATGCTTCCTCATCTTGCAGTAACGTTTGCATTAAACGAAGCAAAGAGAAGACATATTCCTTATGATTTTGAAATGGATATTAATGACTCTGATAAACAGTTTTGTTCTGAAGTGGCTTCATCTGCATACAAGAAATTTGGAATATCATTATGGACAGGAACATCAACAATTTCATCAATAGGAACACGAAACTGGCTTGCAGCTTTTGGAGTTAAATATTTTGAAACGCAGGAACCATCCGATCTAGAATATGATCCTCAGATTTCTGTGGTTGCTGAATGGAGAGATCCGGAAACACTTTATAAAGATCATTTGGATAATGCAGTAACAGACGTAATGCTTGAGGAAGCAGACAG
>JGI20214J51088_10001748_pt1 | contig 14751 bp, 12 predicted proteins | sample WetSurMetagenome_FD_51088 | JGI IMG/M metagenome (IMG submission 51088) | reverse complement strand
AACGGCATATTTCGATTGCTCATGATTATGGCCTCTTGGGGAAGGTGATGGGCACCGACATCCGGAACGCCACCTCCTTGCCGTTATGTTTACCCGGTTCGAACTTCCACTGTTTGACGGCGGCCAGCGACGCATCGTCGAAGAGCGGGTTCGACGACTGCTGGACGATGGGGTTGGTGACCTTGCCGCCGGCGTCGACGATGAAGATCACGCGGACCGTCGCGGGCACCTGGGCCCGCATCGGCACGGTAAGAACGGGAGCCGCCTGGAATACGACGCGCGGCTGCTGGTCGAGGTCGTTCAGGGAAAGGATGTCCTCCTCGACTCCGCCGCCACCCCCCGAGCCGCCGGGCTGGAAGGTGGGCAGGCCGCCGGTGGTGAAGCCGCCGTCACCGCCCATCGAGCCGTCGAGCGCGTTGCTGATGGCGGCCAGGTCGATCAGTTCGGTGGGGTGCGCGTTGGTGGGCGGCTGGTTGAGTTCGGCGATCTTGGCGTCCATTTTCTTCATTTCCTCGACGACATCCGGAGGCGGCTTATCTTCGGTGCGCGTTTCCGGCGGCGGTTCCTTGGGCTTGGCCTTCTCGGTCTCCTTGGTCTTCGGCTTGTCGTCCTTGGTGAAGAGATCGGCCAGGATCTCCTGCTTGTCCTTGGGCTGCTCGTCGCGGCTCGTGAAGAAGATGCCTCCGAACAAGAGGAGGGCCGCGTAGAACACGATGGCGATCAGGACTCCCAGGAACCTGTTCATTTTTTCTCCGTGTTGATGCCGACCTTGGCGATCCCGATCTTGCGGACCTCATCGAGCACGGCGACGACGTACTTGAAGTTGGCGCCGCCGTCGCCGTTGATGATGACCTTGGGGTCCTTGGTCGTAGCCTTCAGGGTCTGGAGGCGGAGCGGCAACTGGGCGATGGTGATCTTGTCCTTGTTGAAGAAGACCTCGCCCTTGTCGGTCACGCTGAGCGTGACGGTTTTGTCCTTGTCCTGCGGGTCCACCTGGTTGGTGGGGTTGGAGGCGGCCGGCAGGGCCACGTTGACCCCCTGGTTCTTGGTCATGGAGAGCGACACCATGATGAAGGTGGCCAGCAGGAAGAAGATGATGTCGATGAGCGGGATGATCTCGATCCTCGCTCGTTTGCGTGGGACAGCCGTTAAGCCGGGCATGGTCGATTCTCCCTGTTAGCTGGCCGTCTCGAGGACGGGCGCGCCCGCCGCGGCGACCTTCGCGGCCGCCGCCGAGACCGGCGCCGTCGCGGGTTGCAGCAGCAGTTCCAGTTGCGTGGCCGCCGACCCCAGTTCGTGCCGCGCCTGCTCCACCTTGGCGTTGAGGGCGTTGAACGGAATCAGCGACGTGATGGCGATGCCCAGGCCGCAGGCCGTGGCGATCAGGGCCTCGGCGATGCCGCCGGTGATCTCGCCGGGGGCGCCCAGGTTGCCGGAAATCAGCGAAAAGGAGCCCATCATGCCCGTCACCGTGCCCAGAAGACCGAGCAGCGGGGCCAGCGTAATGATCGTGTCGAGGATCGCCAGCCCCCGATCGAACCGCTTGAGTTCCTTGGCCTGGGCGTAGATGAGGGCGTTGGAGACGGACACGTCCTTGTGCTCGAGCGCGTAGCACAGCGGCCGCAGCACGTAGAACTTGGTCTTCTTCCCAATCTCCAGCGCGCGACCGTAGTCGCCCTTGGCCACAGCCGCAAAGAAGGCCTCCATCGCCCCCGGGTTGCGACGGAGTCGCTCAACAGACAGAAAGAGGAACCGCTCAAGCACCGTTCCCAGGGCCAGGATCGCGGCCACCAGGAGCGGCCACATGATCGGCCCGCCCTTCAGGAAGATGTGGATGATGTTGGTCTTCTGGACCAGGGCCGCCAGCGCCCCGCCGAGCGACGGGTCCAGGGGCAGCGTGCCCTCGCCCTTGTCGACGATGGCCGCTATCCCCGGTTGCAGGTCGCCTTCCAGGGGGCGGATCAGGGGCTTGTCGGAATCGGTCTGCACCACGGCCAGGCCGGACGTCGTGCCGGTCTTGTCGCTGAAGAGCATGATCGGGCCGAGCATGGCAAACTGGCCGTCGACCACGTTGCCCTGCTGGTCCACGCCGACGCCGGCAAACCGCATGCCGCCGATGAGGTCGAACGCCCGCGTGCGGGTGACGTCGAAGAAGGCGAGCTGGCGGATGAACTTCTCCGACATCGTCAGATCGTCATTCGTCATCGCCAGCCGGGCCGTGTCGATCGACTCGCGGCAGTGCTGGAGTTCGCAGGGGCTGACCTTCGTCTCGAAGGTGCGGGCGTAATCGTCCAGCAGGTTGGTGACGTAGTCCAGTTCCAGCTTGCGGGCCTTGATTTCGGCCGTGAGCACCACGACGTGGCCACTGGCCCGGTCGACATCGCGGGCGACGCCGGCCTGGTCGCGGCGGAGGTCGGCCAAGCGGTTTTCCTGGTCCGTGAGTTCCTTCGCCATCGGCAACTTCTCCGCCAGGATCCGCTTCTGGAGGGCGGTGAGTTCCTCGGTGCTCTTGGCCAGTTCTTCCTCGACGGAGCGGCCCAGCCGCCCGGTCACGTCGGTGCCGGCGGNGACCGTCGGCACGGCGGCACCGGCGGGCAAGCCGCCAGTGGCACCCGATGCGGCGGCTGAGAGACCCAGGACGGCGATGAGGCTGATCAGTATCGTTTTCATTTTATTTTCACCGGTAGCGGAACAAACTCCGCCTTCTGTTTGCCCTGAAGGATTTCCAGTGCCGTCAAAACGTCCCGGGCGATGCCCGGGACCGCTTCCCATTTCCAGCCCGTCGGCGTCGGATGGCCTATGCCCGCCTCTCCCGTCGCGCTCAGGTAGTAGGCCTGCGCCAGGCCCACATACACGACCCTGACCTCGGCCGGTTTCCCATTGGCCAGCGTCAACACTTCGGACGTCTGCGTGATTTCACTGTTGGCCTTGTTGATCTCGTTCAGGATGCCCACGACGTTCTGGAACCGCTCGATCAGCGGCGCGCGGGTCTTGGCCGAGTCCTCCGGCACGCGCTTGTACAGCGGCTCGATCTTCGTCTGGATGGGCTTCGGGAGGAGGGTGTAGAGTTTGCGGATTTCATCTTCGAACCCCGTGATGGCCTTGGTCACCTGTGCGTTAACGGCCTTCAGTTGGTCGACCTCCATCTCCAGCGCCACGCGGTCATCGACCTTGCGGTTCAGCGTGGCCTGGTCGCCCCGGATTTTGTCCTCCACGCTGTCGGCCTCCCTCTTGATCATGTCGAGCCGGCTCGCCAGCATCTCCTTGCCCAACACCCACTCGTGCTGCTCGTCGGAGATGAGGCGCCGGGTCTTGACCCACTTATCGAGCGTCTCGCGGGCCTTGTCGATCTTCTCCATGGTCTCGCGCGTCTTGTCGGCCGAGGCCGGTGCAGCCGCAGTCGTTGACGTTGCCGCAGGTGCGGTGGCCGTGACCGCAGGTTTCTCGGCGGCGGGTTTCTCCGCCACTGCGGCCCCCTTCTCGGCCGGCGGCCCTGCAGGCCTGGCCGCCTCGCCGGGGCCGGGTTCGGCCGCCGGGGCGCTCCAGGCCAGAAGGCCTGCGAGCGCAGCCGCCAGGACCGCTCCCTTGCTTGCACGTTTCAGTTCCATGAGTGATGCGTCCTCCTTCAATGCGTCCTCGTTCATCAGAAAGAGAATTCCACAGTGAAGCCCACCGACAGATCGATCCCTTTGGTGTATGAGGCCTTCACCTTGTCGGGGCCGCTGTACTTGGACCGGTAAACCTCCTCGATCTTCGGGTTGGTCAGGTTCTTGGCCTGGAAGAAGAGTCTGAGGTTCTTGCCGACCTTCTGGGTGATGCTGGCGTTGAGCGTGTCGAACTGCTTCGCGTAGACGTTGGGGATGTATCCGACGGTGCTATGCCCGGCGCCGGCCACCAGGGTGTCGCCCCGGACAGTGTAGAAGAGGGCGAACTGGGTGCCGTAGTCCTGGCCGAACTTCCGCACGCTTTCCAGTTTGGACTCGCTCAGGGCCTCGCCCAGGTCGTAGATCACGCTGAGGTTGTACAGGTGGCAGGGGGCGTTGGTCATGTCGCGCGACGTCATCGGCGCCTTGATGCCGGGGCTGTTGAACGCCGCCGCCTCGGCCTTCGGCAGAATCACGTTCGAGTCGATGAACGTGGCGTTGGCCCCGAGCGTCAGGCCTTTCAGCGGTTCCCAGATGTCTTCCATCTTCTGGCGGGCTTCCAGTTCGATGCCGCTGAGCGTGCCCTTCGGGTAGTTCCGGGCGGTCGTGTAGATGAAAGGCAGGCCGACGTTGCCGATGGCTTGCACCTGCTCGATCGGGTCCCGGATGTCCTTGACGAAATATGAAGCGGAGAAGAGGCTGCCGTGGTAGGGCGTCCAGTCGGTGCGCAGGTCGTAGTTCTTGACGTGACTCATCCGCAGGTCGGGGTTGCCGATGAAGACAGGGCCGCCCATGTACTCCTGGTACATGATCGGCGTGAGTTCCTTGAACGTCTGCCGGGCCACGGTCTCGGCATAGGACCCCTTGAGGGTAAGATCGTCGAGAATCTTCAACTGGAACCCGAGCGACGGCAGGACGTCTTTCTCGTTGAAGTTGGCGTTGCCGAGGCCCACAGGCGTCTGGCGGCCGGCCAGCGGCTGCGGGTGGAGGGTCGCCTGAAGCTGCGTCGTTTCGTAACGGACGCCGCCGATGACGTTGAAGAAGTTCGTCAGGGGCACGTCGGCCATCCAGTAGACCGCGCCGATATCCTGCATGCCATCGTAGGGAACGCTGATTTGGGCGTCGACAATGGGGGCGTGCGTCTGCCGGGGCCAGTATTGGGCCCAATTATCGGTCCACGCGCCGAGACCATAGCTGACATTGTCGCTGAGATTGCTGTAGGATTCCTGGGTGAACGTGCGGGCCACCTTGTCGTGGAATACGCCGAACTTCAGATACCCCTCGTCGTGGGTCCACTGGGTGAAGGGCATCTTGTAGTTGATCGAGTACTGGTTGCTCTGTTCGTAGATAGTGCGCCAGATGTTCTGGAAGTTCCCGATCGTGTAATTGGCAACCGGCTTCAGGCCCCCGTAGACCCCGATATACGTCGGNTCCGGATCCTGGAGCCAATAGGACGCGAACATCCGCTTGTCGGGCTCGTCCTGCTCCGACGTGCTGTGGGCCACGGTCCAGTCGAGGATCGGAGCCTTGAAGCGGAAGAACTCCGGTCCCCAGTCGTCCAGGGGCAGGATGTGGCGGCCTCTCAACTGGAGCGTGGTGGTGGTCCGCTCCATGTAATCCAGCGTTTCGATCCTCTGGTAGGGCGCCGCCATAAAATCCCAGTAGCCGTCGCTATTCGGATCGTTGGGATTGAACTTCGGGTAGAACCAGTGCTTACCCCGTGTGTCCTCGGCCAGGGTCGCCGTGTCCTGGGCCGTGTGGGTGTACATGTACGTCAGCGTGATTGCGTGGGCCCGCGTCTCCGCGCCTATGACGCCCAAGGCGCCCCACTGGACCCCCTGGCTCCCCTGCGTCACATTGTAGAGCGATGTCGTGTAATCCCCCTGCGCGATCTCAAACGGCGCCGTCTTGGGCATCAGGCCCTGCCCGGGATAACGCACCCACCATTGGTCGTCGACCCCGTCATCGTGGAAGTCGCTGGTGCGCTTGTAATAGAAGTTCGTGAAGCCGCCCACCTTGACGGAGTCCGTCACCTGGCGCTTCCCGCCGAACGAAAACGACCAGTCGTAGTCCTGTGACGCATCGGCCCAGGAAACGCCCACGACGGACGGATGGACGGCGCCGTTAACCGGTGCCAGTTTCCGCCGGCCGTCGTCGATTCCCAGGACGTTCACGCCGCCACCCTTGTACGTCAGGAACCCATTGCGGCCCGGCCCCTCCTGCGACCAACTCTTCTTCATGGTGAAACTGAGGAGCGTCTCGTCCGGCACGCCCTTCAGGACCAGGTCCACCGCGCCGCCGGAGGCGTCGCCCTGCTGGTCCGGCGTGGCCGTCTTGGTGACCCGGATGCTGTCGATGACCGCCGCAGGAAACTGGTCCAGTTGCACGGCCCGCTTGTTCTCGTCGGCCGTCGGCAGACGCACGCCGTTCATCAGCGACACGACGTACCGGTCCGGCAGACCGCGCACCACCGCGTACTTGCCGCCCTCAGTCGTCACACCCGTAATCAGCGGCAGCGCGTCGGCGGCGCTGCTCACCGCGGCCAGTTTCATGTTCTGGGCGGTAACGAAGTCCATTTCCGGCACCGTCTCGGCGCGAACCTTGATGAGTGCCGCCTCCGTTCCGGTGCTGCCGAGGTCGATGTCCTCGACGACGTACGGCTCCATCTCCACAAACTCGCCGACGAGCGGGATCTCCACCTCCGCCATCTCGTCCGGCGACACCACGATGGACTTCATCTGCCGCATGAAGCCTTCCTTCGAAATCACCAACGTGTGCTTGCCCGGCGCCACTTGCGTAAAAACGAAGTTCCCGGCCTCTGCGGTAACCGTTTTCGCGCCCGTCTCCAGAATGAGGACCTTGGCCCCGGCCACGGGCAGTTTGAACTGCTCGTCGCTGACCATGCCGCGAATCGAACCCACCTGCTGAGCCCAGACCGTGGGGGTCCAGACCAGCAGCGCCGCCAGCATCACCCATCCGGCCGACCACCACCTCACCAGGGGTCTCCCAATCCGGCGCGAGTTTCGCGGATGCGACCCCAGAGAGCAGCATCGGGTTCCTCGGCGNTCAAAGCCAGCGACCGGCAAATCGCGACGAGGTCCAGGGCCCGCGGCCGGGCGTTGACGTTCTTCGCCCCTTCCTCGGCGGCTCGGCGGTAGACGGTCAGGGCGGCGGCCTTGTCGCCGAACGCCACATACGCCTCCGCCAACGGCAAAATCGCCCCCGCCCGGTCGGCGTCCTGGATCCGGTCCTTTTCCTTCTCAAAGAGCGTCATCACGGCGTCGGCATCGGCATGGGCACGGACCGTATCTCCGCCCAGCCAGCGGGCCCTAGCCAGCCGCGCCATCACCTGCAGGCGGATTTCCAGCAGCGGCCACTTGGCTTCGTCGGCCGCCTTCTGGGCCCCATCCACCCACGCCTGGGCGCCTGCAACATCCTTGTGCCCCCGTGCGATCTCCGACAGTTTCAGGAACATCTCGATCCGGATATAGGGCTGGCCCATCTTGGCCAAGACTGTTCGGATTTTCTCCTCGACCCCCTCGCGATTGTCCTTTTCATCATAGAATCGGTTCACCAGTTCCGCGGCCGCAGCCACACCGTTCAGCCGGATGTCCGAATTTTTGTTCTTCAGCAACTCGTCGATGACTGCCGCCTGCTCGGCGAAAGAGCCTTTCGCGGCCACCGCCGCCTTCGTCGCCTCCACCTTGCCTGTCTCTGAGGGCTCCAGGTCCTTCGTGTTCAACTCGGCGGCCTTCATCTGGCCAAGGAGCACCTGGGTCTGGGCCACGCGGACGCGGACGTGGTCCGTCTGCCAGTCCTGGTCGGCTCCGCGGGTCGCTTTGGCCGCCGCATCAAGATACTTCTGAACGTTCTGCATGAACCCGTGCTGGACACAGTAGAAAGCGAAGTCGGCGTAGCAGTCTCCCCGACGCCAGTTCGCGATCTGCGCGGCATACCCCAGGGCCCGCATCGGCTGGTCCAGGGCAAGGCCGGCCGAGAAGACAGTCTCCTGCGCCCCCGACCGCTCGATGATGTGGGGCATGACCGGAATGGCCGTGGCGGCCTCAAAGGCCATGTCAAGGAGTTCCGTCTGAAACGCCGGCACAGGCTTATCCGTCGGGACGGCGGCGACGGCCGGCGCGCTCGCGGGCGGCGACTTCGCCTCCTCGGCCTTGTGCTCACATCCCGCAGCCGCCAGAAGCACTATGCCCCCGACCACCATCAATGGCCAGTTAAGTATTTGTAAATTCCTCATATTTCTCTCCGCCCGTCAGCAAGTCTGATGGCAGGACATTTTGTCCTGCCACCAGACTTGTCTTACGAGACCTCATATGCGCTTCGCTCGGTTTTTGGGCCGCCGCGTCACGCGACTCCGGCGGCACCCGTCACAGAAAACCCCCCTACTGACGGACCGCGCGATAGAACTTGGCGTTGTCGAACGTGTCGGTGTCGTCCACCGTCATTGTGCTGCCCGTCCCGATCACGGTCGTCACCGGCGCCCAGGTCTTCATGTCGCTCGACTTCTCGACGGTGTAGATGGCGCCCGCAACCGTCGGGAAACTCGTCCGCGTCGTAACGTTCGGCATGCTGCCCGTCGCGCTCGGATCAGCCGGATTCGCCGAAGTCGGGAACTTGCCGCAGGCATCGATGTTCGTCCAGCCCTTGGCCCAGTTCACGTCACGGCTGAACGCGCCGCGGAACGGAGCGTTCGTGAAGAAGCCGTCAGCCGGAGGATCGAAGCCCACGCCGTGCACGATCGGATTCGACGAGGAATCGACGAGGATGTCACCGCCGGCGCCGGCGGCCGGCCTCGGATCGACCGAAGAGATGTCCGACATGATCGTGCCGCTCGAACCGGAGCCGTACACATAGACCGACGTGTTGCGGACGATTGCGCCGATCGGCAGTACGCCCGCCGTATACGCACCGTTGTCCGTGGCCGACCTGTTGTTGTTGGTGGTTCCTGCGCCGAGCGCACCGGTAACCCTGACTAGTTCGTCGAAGGCGCCTACGGTCTGCGGAGCGTTGATGCCGAGCTTCTTGTCAACGGTCAGGCAATCGGCGCTGCTCCCGGCGATGAGGGTCGAGGCCGCAACCGGGGTCGCCGCGACGGGAGAAGCCCTCCAACCGACGCAGTTGGCCGTAATGTAATTGGCCAGCTGAATGACACTGAGCCCGCTCGTGCTCGCCGTGTCAATGGTATACGTGGGGGCGCCGGCCGTGCCGGTCCGGTTCAGGGTCAGGATGGTGCCAGTCAGATTGGCATTCGCGGCCGTGGTGCCGTCGGTGTTGACGCGCCAGATGTTGATGGCGCCGAGGTTGCGGCTCGCCGACGTGTAGTCGCAGTTGTAGAACACGCTGTCCTTGACCTCGCACAGGTTGCCGTCGGTCTGGGCCTTGTAGAGGGTGCTGAGGAAGGCGCTGGTCTGGCCGTTCAGGTTGGCATGGCCGCCGGCGCCCGTGTTCGAGCGGTCCCACATGGCGCTATAGGGCGTCGTCCAGCAATCGGCCCACGACAGTGTGCCGTTGTAGCCGTAGCCCTGCGAAGAGTCGCCATCAGAGAAGTCCAGCGCTACAGCCTGCTCGCCGACATCCATGAAGAAGCAGCGGCGGAACTGAGCGTGGGCGTTGTCGCGCCACGCCATCGCCTGGTCGCCACCCTGAACGGTCCGCTGGCCGATGCCGGTGACGTTGTAGATGCAGGCGGCGCTCTGCGGGAAGGCGTCGGAGTCTTCGGCGCCGTCCATTTCAAAGATGTTGTCGCCGATGCCGCTACCCTGCTTGTTGCTAGTCTGGTGGCTGCCAGCGGGGCCATTGAGGCTCCAGCCCTGGACGAAGAAGCCAAACTGGAGTTTGCCGCGCCACCCCTGGTCGAAGTCGAAGTTGTCGTCGCCGATCTGCCAGGTTATGACGTACTTGTAGTTGACCGTGCCGCCCCACGTCTCGATGCCATCGTCTATATTCTCGAAGACTTCGATGTGGTCGACCTGGGTATTGCGGCCGATGCCGCCCATCGACAGGCCGTTCAGTTCGTTGTTGAAACTGGCCACCTTGCCGCCGTACCGCAGCTGGACATAGTGGAGGCCGCCCGAGCAATCGTTGTCATCGTTGCCGCCGTATTGAATGTCTGTGTTGGGGTCGTTGGAGGTCGTCGAGAGGCCTTCCATCTGGGCGATGTTCGTGCCCGTGATGTTCGGGCTGTTCGAGTACTGCTGCGACTGGCCGATGTAGGCCTTGCCCATCATCGTGATGCAGCCCCACTCGTTGCACAGGTGACGGTCGCCGGCAATCGGCGCCCGCCAGTTGCCTACCGAAGTAATGGTCGTGATGTGGCCGCTGCCGATGCCGCCCGCCGTCGAGGTGACGTTGCCGGTCCATGTGGCCACGTCATCGGCACTGGTGAAGATAACGGGATCGGCGGCCGTGCCGTTGGCGTACAGTTTGGCGCCCTTGCAGACGCCGAGGCTACCCTGGTCATCCACAAAACTGGCGATGACCGTGCCGGCCTCAATCGTCAGCGTGGCGTTGTTCTTGACGAAGATCTGCCCCTTCAGTGCATAGGGACCGGCGGCTTTCGTCCACGTTGTGGAAGTTGTGATGTTGCTGGTGATGGTGGTGGTCGCCTGAGCCGTGCTGAATCCCAGCAGGGTCACCACGGCGGCGACTAAGGCTGTAAGCGATAGTCTCTTCATGACCTTCTTCTCCTTTTCAAGTGTCCGTGTTTGGTTGGTTTGGTTCGTTGCTCAGGCGGTGCGACGACGGCGAACGAGCGCCAGAACGCCGCCGGCCGCCAGCAGGAGCATCGTCGCCGGTTCCGGAGTCACGGAGTACTGGGCCGACGCCACGCTGCTGCTCAGATCCTGAATGGCAAAACTGGAAGCGCCGCCGTTGTCAGGCGGAAGAACGCCCATGCCGTTCTGGGTATCCAGGCTGGCAAGGTCCAGAACGCCGAACTTCTGCCCGGCGGCCACCGTGGTGTCACTGGCCGACAGGCCGGGGAACCAGAACAGGTAGAGGTGCTGGCCCGTGGCAAGCCCGCCGGTCAACTCAAATACATACGTCCTGGAATACAGCATATCGGGGAGGCCGACGGACCCTGTCTCTTCGTTCCACATCGTGGAGGCGCCGCCATCGGGCGAACCGGTGATGATCCAGTCGCTGGGATCAAAAGCGGTGGCGAGCGATGTGCCGGGGGCGATGCTCGACAGATGGAAGCCGGCCAACCCATCGCCATCCTTATCGACGACGGCCAGCGTTTTGGTGTTGGTCGTCAGGTTATTGCCCGAGCCATCGTACAGCGGATAGGCGAGGATGGACACGTTGACAAATCCAGCCTGGGCCACGCCACTCATCAGCAGGACCAGGGCAACCGAAAGTAACGCACAGTTCTTCATTTGTGTATCTCCTTGTTCTTTCTTCCCATCTGATTAGTAAGGTTTGGTCGCCGTGACCTTGCCGCCCGCATCGCTGGCCGCCTGACGGAAGATGAAGCCAGCGGAACCCGAAATGTCATCATCGGAGCCCCACTTGAACAGCGGGGAGCCGAGGTACGAGACTGTCTTGGTGCTGGGCTTGTTGAATCCCGAAGCCGCGTTGCTGAACAGCAGTTCCTGGCGATTCGCAACGCCGCCGAAGCCCGTCTTGGCCACCGAGGAGAGCACCGGATACCCCGTGCCAATAGCGATGTCCTTGGCCGTGGAGGCCGGCAGAATGTAACTGACTGGGTAGTCCGGAACCTGGCCGAACTGGACGTAAACCAGGGCCTTCGCGGCGCGATTGCGGATGATGAACGCCGTGTCCGGCGGAAGAAGGGTGTTCGGAGTGCCCCAGTTGTTGATCGCGTCGACATAATTCACCGTCGTGCCAGGCGGCTTGTTCGTGCCGGCGACGGCGTTGTTATAGAGCAGAATCTGCGTGGACGTCGACGAACCGCCCGTGTACGAGAATTCCTTCATCGAGGCCGGAAACACCGTGCCGACCGTGTTGTGCGGATAAACGCGGAACGTGTCGCCCACGCGGGTGTAGGCCGCAACGGCCGCATCGGCCAGCGTAAACGTATCGTTTCCGTCCACCGTAATGGTGCTCCAGAGACCGGCGGCGTTGCCGGTGATGAACCGGGCGTAGTAGGTCGTCTGGTAAACGCCCGTCCCCGTCGAGGTGCCGTTCGTCACACCCACGATGGTGCTGCCCGAGGTGGTGCACGTGAATGTGCCCACCGGCGCCTGCGTCATCGGCGCCGTGACCAGCACATCCGAACTCGCCGGTACGGCAACCTTGACATAGCCCTGAACGTTGCTCTGGGCATAGGAAGCCTGAGCGGCCAGCGCCAGCAAGGCAACTACGGCTATGGCTGCTAACTTGTTCTTCATGTTGTTCTCCCGTATGTTTCCGTGTGGTAAATGGAAGATTCCGTCTTTCTTTCGATCTCTCGCTCCGCTCCCGTTACTCCGCCCCACCTCCTTCCGGCCTCCACCCGAATTACTTCCGAAACAACGCCCCCCATCTGCCAGCGAGGGATGCACTCCAGGTTGTAAACGCACTACTACCACCCATCATGAGATGATGTTCTTCCAACCCCCAAGACGCCAGGAGTATAGCCCACCAATAAAGCAGACCGATTAGACCAGGGTTTGGCTTCGGTTAATTCGAGGCGTCTGCGGCCCGCACAGGCGGAAAACCTTCTCCAGATTCACGGGCGGACGCCGCGAGGCCGACTTTGCCCCCGTTCCAAACGGATGGGCCGGCGTGATTCGCGGGTGCCGCAAGAAGCCCCTCAATCTAGTTGCTTTCTTTGCGCCAGCCTCACAGGGTTTTTATGGACATCTGGCACAATGTGTGGACATGGTGGCAGTCTGAACAGGTGGGAACTATGTCGGAAAAACGTATTGTGATCTTCGAAGGCGAGCGAGACCTGACCGGTCGCGTGGCCACGCGCCTGCGGAAGGATGGCTACGTCGTCCAAGTGGTTGCCAACGGGCCGGCAGGGTTCCAGCAGATCCGCTCCAACCCGCCGGACCTGATCGTCATTGACGTTCTCGTGCCCAACCTCGATAGCCTGAAGGTGGTAACCGACCTGAGACGCGACTTTCTCACCAGCGTCGTGCCCATCATTGTGCTTGGGGCCAGGTCTGAGGAGAGCGACGTCGTGACCGGCCTGGCGCTGGGCGCCGACGACTACATAGCCAAGCCGCTCAGCCTGCCGGTTCTGGCGGCACGCGTGGGCGCCATCCTGCGGCGATCTTCCAAGGAACCTCTGGCCGAGGAGCCTCTGGTCATCGGACCGCTCTCTCTCGACACCGACCGGCATATCGTCCGCGTCAACGGCCGCATCGTCGACCTCACGGTAACCGAATTCCGCCTGCTCGTGGCCCTGACGTCCGCCCACGGGCGTGTTCTCTCGCGGGCCCAACTCATCGACCAGGCGCTGCGCGATAACGTCGTTGCCACCGACCGCATCGTAGACGTGCACATCACATCGCTCCGCCGTAAACTCGGCGAAGCCCGCGTCATGGTCCGCACCGTTCGCGGTGTGGGCTACAGCATCGAGGAGGCCGTTCCCGCCTCCGAAGACATCGAGTAACGCCTGCAAGGCCGCGTTCCACGTTCCGAAGACAACATGACCCGAGCCAATTGACCTCCATCGCCAGGCAGTATGTGGAACACGTCTGGCCTGCGCCCGACGCGGAGATGGACCGGCTCTGTAAGCAGTTCTGCGCCGAGCCGAGGCTTTTGCCGGGCGCGGCGCAGGATGCAGGCGTCTCGCGAGGGTTCCCGATACGCTTGACGGTCGTCGCCTCGGACGGCCGGGTTCTCGGCGAAAGCGATACCGATCCCGCCGCCATGCAAACCCACAAAACCAGCAGCCGCCCCGAGATACTGCGGGCACTGGAAGGCGGCACCGGTAAAGACACGCGTCTGAGCGAGACGCTCAAGGTCCCGTACCGCTACGTAGCGGAACCCATCATGCATGAGGGGACGACGGTTGGCGCCGTTCGCGTGGCCATGCCCGTCCAGACCATCAGTCGGGCCCAGGCGGTCATTCGCGACACGATCCTCTGGGCCTCGGCGATGTCGGTCGTCGCTTTCGCCCTCATCGGTCTCCTTGTCAACTGGGTCTGGCATGGCCTGATGCGCCATGCCGCTGGACCCCCTCCAGACGCCTCGGAGTAGATGGCCGCCAACCCCCCGAATCTCCCTCTCGGCAGGCGCAAGGGGTCTGCGGTTACTCAACATCCGTGCTCCCGAGCCTGGACGTGGGGCGACTTGCGTGTTTTCGTCCATGTCTATCCCAGCGCGACCCACATTCGGCCGGTGTCAGGCCAGGCCTACCGTGGAACAACCTCCGGAAATATGCACCGCCATCCATCTTTGCCCTTGCCTCATCGCCGAAAGCATGCCCTTATGTGTATGGATACGCGAACATGAAAGGAAACGCGATGAAGACCATGGCAATGAAGAACGCGAAGGCGACCATTCAGGTTGCCGGCCGAACCGAGAACGCCGCAGCGGCCATCTACGAGTGGCTGATGGCCAGGGGCCGCGACGGGCGGCCATCTACGTCGCCAAGCACAGCGACCGGCAGATCCGCCAAGCGATCCAGGCCGAGGCACGCCGGTGCGGGTACACGCCCGGCACCATCCTAGCCATCCACTACGAGGCGTAGGACAGCAACCGAAAGGAGCCGAACGTGATTTCCAAGAAGGAGGCTGAAGAGTTGCTCCTGCACATGCGAGCCGCCGTCGCAGCCCTGCACGCGGTGTGGGAGAACTGCCGCAAGGTGGAACGCGCGCTGGGCCGCGACCTCGATGGTCTGGAAGGCATCATTCAGGACATGGCCGCCGGCGTCGACGACCCCGCGTCCATCGACGTAGCCTACGTCCGCGACGCACTGAACGCGCAGCTCGATGATGAGGACCGGTAGAAGTGCCCGGCGACGGGCCGCCCTGGCGGCGACCCCCAGCCCGGCAATTCCGCCGACAGAAGACGAGTCATGACGCAGAAAGCGACGAAGCCGAAGGCCGTAGGCACGACGAAGGCCCCCAAGCCTGCCCTGAGCAAGGCCGAAGGGACGCCCACGGTGGCCCACGGGGCGGTCCGCCAGGACGGA
>JGI20214J51088_10001747_pt1 | contig 14752 bp, 11 predicted proteins | sample WetSurMetagenome_FD_51088 | JGI IMG/M metagenome (IMG submission 51088) | reverse complement strand
ATTTTTGGCATGTGTGAATCAATCCTTTTTGCGTGTAGGTTATTCTCATTGCGACACGTTTTGTGAGATTAATCCGAGATTGTGTGATAGCTTCGCTTCCGGTAAGCCAACACGCGGGAACGGAGGGTTAATACCCGTGATCACGGTCTGCTTTTTTAAAACCCCGATGAGTTTTAAGGCAGGGGATTCTGGGAAATACTCCCCCGTTTCTGGAGATGCACGATTGAGCGTTATCTTATTGCCCTACTGGTGTGCACCAGCATTCCTGTCTCGCGAAAGAAGTTCCTGACTTTNGGTCGCATCCACCTGCATTGGCAGGCGGAAGGGGCTCGTTGCACGAACGTCGACCCATGCGTCCTGGTCAGATCCTACTCTGTCAGCCTGTTGTGACGGATCACAACTCCTTCTCGGTTCANCCCTCCATANGGAGGGGTCACCAATCGAGGNTTACCCACGGCACCACCATCAATCCTGTGTCTGGAGATTCGGTTGCGCCGTTTTCTGGTGCCCCTGGGGTAAACCATCGGGCACCGTAATTGGATAACCTCATATCGGCTTCCTCTACTATTGAATAAAAAAGGATATAAATATATGCTACCGGCGCAAGTGACGGTCCGGGGATTTGAACCTCCCAATCGCGGGTCAGCCAAAATACAGTTCGCCCGCATCGGTGATATATACGTGGACGTCTTCGCAAATGCAGCGGGCCTTGCAGCACTGGGGCCGCGACTCTCTGATGCGGTTAATCAAGGAGATAGTGTCATACTTGACCTTGATATTTATCTTCTCAGCTTCGCCAAAGATAATGGCCGGGACCTCGAAAAGATCGGTACCGTTCGGGATTACGCAAAGGTGGGTCGCATCGAGGGTATAAAGGAACTCTAGGGTTTCTTTTGCCCGTCGGATATTTTCCATGGCACTTTTTTCAATGGTACAGACATTTGCCTTGGATGTGGAGATGATATCTGCAATCTGCTGCTGTGTCAGCCCCTGCTTGCGGTACCGGAGCACTTCCATCTGGCGGTCGGTGAGCAACCCATCCTTCATGCTATCCTGTTTTATATCCGGACTTAAACACTTTTCGTTAACTCTGCATAAGTACCATGAAGGGGATCGGGTTACCGTTTTTCCCGGTTTATACTAGGAAAAAACAGGGGAATTTTAAAGGTTTTTCCGGCGAGGCAAGACAATTCAAAATGTTTATATGAACACCGGGTCATATTAACGTGCTAAAAAAATTTTAGGTGATATCAAATGGTAGTTAAAGTAGGCGTTGCAAAACTCGGCAACATCGCAAGCGGTGTTATGGCTGAGCTGCTTCTCGATGAGAGAGCAGACCGTGAAGACATGCAGACATTCATGGCAACCAGCGGCACGAAACTCGAACCCGCAGATGTTGACCGTGTCGTCTCGAACCTGAAGGCATACAAGCCTGACTTCTGCATTGTAGTCTCCCCCAACGGGGTTCTCCCCGGCCCAACCGGTGCCCGCGAACAGCTCGCTGCAGCAGGTATCCCGGTTATCATCATCACTGATGATGTAACCACGAAGAAGGAATGGGAAGGAGTCAAGGCTAGCAAGTTCGGGTACATCATCATGAAGGCAGACTCCATGATTGGTGCACGCCGCGAGTTCCTCGACCCCGTCGAAATGTCCGACTACAACGGAAACCTCGTTAAGGTGCTGGCAATTACCGGTGCATTCCGCAAGATGCAGATCGCCCTCGACAAGGTCATCGACCAGGTAAAGGCCGGAAAGAGTGGCGACGCAATCGAGCTCCCGAAGATCATCATGACCACCGACAAAGCTGTCGACGGCGAATTCACGAACCCCTTCGCACTTGCAAAGGCACGCGCTGCCCACGAGATCGCCATGGCTGTTGCAGGCCAGAACGTCAAGGGCTGCTTCATGACCAAGGAATGGGAGAAATACATCCCGATCGTTGCAAGCGCTCACGAAATGATGAGGGCCGCCGTAATGCTCTGTGACGAAGCACGTGAACTCGAGAAGGCTGGAGACAGCATCCTCCGTCAGGCCCACAAGAAGGACGGCACGCTCGTCCGCAAGACCAAACTCGTTGCAAAATTCGAGTAAATCACTTATTTTTCTCTTTTTTGTAAAATTTTCCAAGGTCTTCGGGAAGTGTCATGATGACTGGTTCGAGGTGGAGCCGCTCCATGAATGCTGAATCACTCATGGAAGAGGGGTTGGGGTTGATCCGGGAGATCATGGAGCAGAATGCCCGGAAACCATGATCATTTCCGCCCTTATCAAAAAAAACGGACATGTTGAACGCATAGGTCCCCAGTTCCCGGTATAACGAGAGGATCTCAAGTATGTCCCGTGCCAGAAGATCTGCATAATTCTCCATCTCATCCAATGAAGAGATAGGAAGGATCCCCCGTACCTCGCGCTCACCAACCGGGACTGCATGGGCAGACCAGAGAATTTCCTCGCCGAAAAGGTACCGGTCGGAAGCCCGTTCCTGCTCCCTGATCACATCCCAGTAGTTCCTGCCTGTTTTTTTCCGGTACTGATCACTCGCATCAATATAGATTTCGGCAATACGGGATGGTTGCAAATCCGATAAGCCCTGCATATGGGGATGAACAAGGCTCGCCCCCGCCGATGGCAGGAAGTTCCAGTTGATGCTTGCATACCCGTCAGACATATGGAGTGCCTCAATCTGCGAGAGGAGTGCATCCACAACCTGCTGCCTGCTGAAGACAACAGCCGCATGTTCACAGGTCAGAACGGTGACAACATGGCCTTCACCGAAAGGAAACAGGTTGGGAAACGTGATACTTTCGCCACGGATGATCCGGTTACCCTCGGGAAATGTAGGCGTAACGGTCGTGACTGCATCACGGCAGAACGGGCAGCCTTCGGCATTTGAAGGATAACATAATGATGTATCTATCTGCCGTTTCAACCGGTCCGGACTGATCCTGCACCTGAGCCCGGTGAGATGCTCTGTGCGATACTGCAGCGTACCCCTGCTGGTAACAACTTCCCTGACCGAAAACATGCCTTTCACGGTACTATTTCCGACACGACCTCATAGTCGTTTCCACAAAGGTTAAGGAAAATTCCCCCCCTTGAAGGGGGAAAAGAAAAAGGAAAAATATCTGTCGGGGAATAAGACCGTTTTTACGGTCTGACCCCGGCAGGTATCGGGTCCGCGCTTATACGACGTATTTGCCGAGGAGGCGGATCGAGTTGGTCATGTCGGGACCGAGGGGTGAGCCGAAGATGATCTGGGTCACACCGGCCTTGGTGAGGTCTGCGCACTTAGCCTTTACCATTTCAGGGGTTCCGGCAATGGTGAATGCATCGATCTCCTTGTCTCCAACGAGTTCTCCAACCGTCTTAAAGTCGAACTTGCCCAGTGCTGCCTTGATCTTGGCAACATTGTTCAGGTCGAGTCCGTGGCGGGTCAGGAGGTCGGGCGGTGAGCCAGCTGCAATAAATGCTGCAACGATCTTTGCTGCATTGCGGGCCTTCTTCTCGCTCTGGTCGATGGACATTGCAGTGTATGCACCGACATCAAAGTTCTTCTTGCCAACCTTGTCGCAGGCTGCCTTGATGATCGGGATTGCAATGGCGAAGTCCTTGGGGTTGGATGCGTTGATGAGTGCACCGTCACCGATTCTTCCGGCAAGCTCAAGAACCTTGGGTCCCTGTGCACCGATGTATACGGGGATGCCCTTCTTTCCGGGGAGCGTAACACCGGTCAGTTTTGCACCATCGTAGTCGAAGAACTTCATGCCTGATTTCTTGATTTCTTCACCGGCAACGAGCTTGCGGATCTGGACAACGGCTTCCTCGAGCCGTCCGACCGGCTTATCGGGGTTGATAGCCAGCTTCGGGAGCGTCGAAAGGTCGCCGGGACCGATACCGAGGACGGCACGTCCATCGGATATCTCGTTGAGGGTGCACGCGAACGATGCCATTGCGGCAGGCGTGTCAGTGAATGCGTTCATGATACCCGGGCCCATCTTGAGGGTCGTGGTCGCCTGCGCGATGGCGGCGAGGGTGGGGTAGCAGTGGCGGTTGTTGTAGTGGTTGGTGATCCATGCGAAATCTATGTCTTTGGATTCTGCAAGTTTACAGAAGTTTACAACTTGCTTTACATTGACATTTCCTGGTACGAATTCAATTCCATATGTCAAGGCTTGTTCACCTCATTGTGTATTTCCGTCCCTGCATTTAAATAAATTATCATTTTACGTTGGGCAGATTGGCAGATCTCTTTTAAAATGAACCAATTTGGCCTTATTTTGAATTAAAAACCCCTTATTTCATTTCAAGCGGAGGTGAACGCAGGAGATTTTTGGCCTTCAATCCCTTATTTGGGTTCCCATTGTCCCGGGCCCCGGAAACCCCACACTTGGTTACAAGGGTACATTTTTTTTCCTCGGGGACGATTATCCTATAAGATATTGAATACTGACTGAACATAGTATAATAGAACCTTTATCCGGAACATCACCGGAGAACACAGGATCATCGTATGCGGATAATTGCCATTGGAATCGGTGGGGCGGGTTGCAGGATTGTCAACAGCCTCTATGCGATAGACCGGAAAAGCAGTAAAGTAGCCTGCGTGCAGGCCTTGGCTGTCGATGTCGACGAAGAGACAATCAAACAACTCACCGCACTCCCTGAAAACACACGGATGTGTTATTCCGCTTTTGAACCTGAATTTCCCAATTCCCCGCACGCCGAAAGGCAGACTGCACCGATCGATATCAACGAGATCGTTTCCCGGGTCCAGAATCTGGAATCCGCTGAAAATGATGCGATCGTTTTGTGTTGCGGACTTGGCGGGAGCATGACGGATGTCGCCCCCCATATCATCGCGGGGCTGAGATCGTCTATTGTTGAGCCGATATTTGGTCTTGTTACCCTCCCATGCCTTGCCGAAGGTGAACGCATCTCGGCGAAAGCCGCGGACGATATAGATATGTTGTCCTCACTGCTCGATGGTATCATCGTCTTCGATAATGAGACGTGGTATAAAAAAATCAAGGCACAAAAAGCTCACCTTCCCCAGAAAGAGAGGGGATTTGCCGAGAAGATCGGGCTGAAAAAAAGTGAGAAGCCCCTGCNGCCGGCCCAGGCTACCTACCGTAACCTGAATGAAGCAATCGTACGGCGTGTCGGCCTCATGCTCCGTGCCGGGGAGTTCAGAGCGGATGGCGGCATCGAACTCGCCGAAGTTGTCCTGGACTCCGGTGAAGTGCTCAACACGATGAAAGGTATGGGCTTTATCACCATCGGTTATGCCGTCCTGAGGCTTCCAAGCGACCCCCTGCGTTTCCTGTCATGGCTGAAACCTGCCGGTATTTTCGATGAAGAACAAAAGAAAAAAGCGTCCCGTATTGTCGAGCTCGCCAAACAGGCGATATATCACGAGATATCAACTCCCTGTGACCTGACCAGTGCCCATAAAGCGCTGGTTCTTGTAGTCGGGCCATCGCAGGAACTGTCGATGCAGGGGTTCATGACTGTGAGGAAATGGATTGACAGAAGTATTGCAGGACTTGAGACACGGTCCGGCGATTACCCGCTCGTGAATACAAAAAACGTCGCCATTATCGTCATGCTCTCAGGGCTCGAGAATATCCCCCGAATCACTGAACTCAAAGAGATCCGGTCACAATCCAAACAAAANATACAGGCAGATCCNGGGGGGTCATCGGAAGGGTTATCGGGAAAAAATCAAAAGACGGTCAGGGACGACATGATCATTCTTCCTGGACGAAAGGGCCTTGTTGAGGATACCGGTCGAAGAAAACGTGAACAGGATACACCGGAGGGAGATGACACGTTCATCCCGACAAGGGAACCGGTCCTGCAAAAAGAAGTGCCGGCGGAAACACCACACACACAACCTGTCACCTCCGAATTCCCCCGACAGGCTCTGCCACGCAGGTCTGTGACGGTGCCCGAACCCTCCCCCGAGGACGCAGACCGCGGAATACCGGAGGCGCTGGCATCCTCGCGACGCCGTGTCATCGTGGCTCATGAGGAGAAAGATCGTGCCCATCACCCTTTTTCGCATACACAGCCGACATACGGAAGCCAGAGTTCAGGATCTAAAACAGGGGTTTTCACTCGCTCTTCAGCGGAGATACCGATCCGGCATCCTGATGAGGAGATCCCCAACCCCCGTGAGACAGACCGACAGAGAATCGAGAAGGAACTACGCCGGCAGCGAACGGTGGCAATGGGAGGGACCTCCCAAAAAAATCCTCCACAGATCGAGAGGATTTCCCCTGCTGCCCAGGACAAACACATCTTACAACGAAGTACTCTTCGGGGCCGGACGGGTGCAGAAAACCCGATACCTCTGCAAGAAAATGAACCAACCGGGGTATCCGAAGAGAAACGGACAATAATAATCGGAAAAAGGAAGACAACAGCAGTTCCACAGGAGGAACCGGATCATTCTTCCGCGCAGGAAAATACCAGGGATACATATCCCGATAAGACTGCTTCCTTGTCCGATGATGACGGTATGAGCGTGGAGATCAGGGACCCGACCTTCCGGGCCAGAGATGAGGTTTTTGAAGGAAAAGGGATCCGGAAACCTTCCCTGCCACAGGTACGGGATTCCACGCTCCTCCACACTGAACTCAGGCTTAAGAAAAAAGCACCGGGAAAAAATGATGATGAGAGCGACGATCCCCGCGACGATCAGGAAGGAAATGATTCAATTATTATTAAAAAACTGACCAGACCTGAGGAAAAAACCTGAACCGGCCCTGAATCAGATCAGTTGCCGTCGACAATTTTTGAGAACGGGATATTGCCTGCGCCGATCTCAGTTTTTATATCGATCCCGTGCTCCACACAGTTCCCGATGAAATTCAGTCCGCTGAACGCGACTATGGAGAGCCGGAACGGGTTGTGCGGGAGGTTAAAAACCTGGTTACCCATGCTCACCGGGAAGACGAATCCGCAGGCATTCATGAGACGGATCGTCTCCTCCACCGGTTCTTTTGCGGCACTGGGCACTTCGCGGACATTTGCAAGGGCTATCCCCGTTTTTGATCGGGTAAAACCAGCAATCGATGTCAGACCGGACGAGATGAACAGTTCAAGGGGATCGATAGTCGTTCCCCGGTAGCCGATCAGGTCCCTGAACTGTTTCGGGGTTCCCTGCTCGATCTCCAGCCTGCCGCCAAAGGCCATTTTTACCGGGATCCCTTTTCGCTGGAACACCCCGTCCATGGAGATACTGCAGATGGAGATGAAGCCGACAGACCCCGGGGGAACCCGGGGATCGCGGTCGATGACACGGTAGGAAGAAAAAAAACCACATTTCGCTTGTATTACTTCGTCGAAGGCACCTTTTGCCAGTTCGAAGGAAGTTTCGGGGACTATCGACAGGTTATAGGCTACATCCCCGGTACTGGTGGTGGGATCGAAGGAACTCCGGTATGCCAGTCGTTCAAGCTTTGAGATGATGAACCCGATCCGGTCATCGACAAGGGCATTATCCGTCTCCTGCCGGCCATCAGATGTGAGGAGCCTGCCCTGGTTGCCGATCTTCTCAGTGAATCCCATGGTGTCGAGGTAGCTGAGATAGTACTGGACCGCCCGGTCACTCAAAACAAAACCCCGTTCTGCCATCAGCTCAGATAACCGTTTAGCCCCCATTGGTTCCTGGTGCTCCCGGAGGATTCGTAATATTTCAATATACTTCCGTTCTGTCCGTATTACGGTCATTTCGCTTCCACCACACCGAGACTGTCCTGGTACCGGCCGGAATAACACTCGCCCGGGTTACGTACTTCGTGGAGTATCATCTGGGCCACGCGGTCATTCTTATGAACTGTGATCCCCTCTTTTCCCATATTGGTCAGGCAGAGTGTCAGCTGCCCGCGGAACCCGGGATCCACGAACCCGGCACCGAGGAGAACCCCACGCCGCCCGAACGATGATCGGCACCGTATGGTGCCGGCAAGGTCCATGGGTAGTTCAACCCATTCCAGGGTCGGCAGGAGCGTGCAGGTCCCGCGGGGCAGGCAGATCTCGTCGGCTGCCCGGAGATCGTAGGATGCCGGCTGCTGGCTTTCACGGTTGTACGGGCGGATAACCAGTTTTTCCGGAGTTTTCTCAGTATCAAGTCGGCGGACCATCTCCGCGGCAGATAAAATCATCCAGTAGATTATCGGTAGAAAATACTTAATATCTTTTGATGTAAAGATGAAGAAGCAGGATCCATGGGGTAGAGGACATCCTCTTGGGCTTCGAACCCAAGGACGCGGGTTCGATTCCCGCTGGGTCCGCTCTTTTTTTGAAAAAAATTATTCAAGTTTGATGAAGGACTTGCCCGAGGTTTTATATTCGTACGCCTGGCTGTTTGCCTCACCAGATGCATCTTCACTGTGAGCGTGAACATAGATGTGGTAACTGCCCAGGGGCAGTGAAGTCATGGGGAGATCAGCAGTCTGGACGTGCGAATATGGCGAAGTTGGCGGAGACCAGGTTACTGTTTTTATTAAGACCTTGGGATCATTGTCATGGATATAGTAGATATCCTCTGTCACATCTTTACTGCCGGAATAGGTGGTAGTCCATTGTACCGGGAAGTTGGTGATAAGTTCTCCCTCCCCATCTGTACGGAGGGGTGTTGAAATGGTTATGGACTGGTAACTGAGGGGACTATAAACCGGACTCGAGGTTGCAGTAAAGCTTGACTGGTTGTCGAGGCAGAACTTACCCGTGGGAAGACCGGTGACGGGATCTTTGAATGATACACAGGAATTAGGGCCAAACAAGGTATAACTCCCCTCTTTGAGTACACGGAGGCGGACATTCGTCTCCCAGGTCTCGCTGAGGTTGATTGTCCCGACATTGAACGTCAGTTGGTGATCGGGTGTGGTACTCATCCATTCAGATGTCTGGTTGACGATGACAGGACCTACAACAGTATAACCGGCGGGGATTAGATGAGCGGTTTTATTATATTTATCGATCATCGTTGAGCCGGGCGCTTTCGTGATCGTTCCGGTTGGTACGATGGGATCCCCGACATAATCGAAGGCCCCTCCTGATGTATCATAAACGTTATTGATAAGGATTGTGCCAAAGTCAAAGGTTGCAGAGGTGTCAACGCCGGCGCTCTCCTGGAGATCCCCGGCGATCTGGGTATAGATCGAAGAGAGGTCAGAAGATGTCGAGGAGTAGTAATATTTACCGCCGGTATCGTCCGCCCATGACTTTGTTGCCGCCTTTTCGCACGCAAGCAGGGTGCCGGTATCGCCACCTATCAGAACGGAATAAATCTTGATGTTATTGGTTTTAGCCCAGGTGACAACACTGTCCGAAGAGGTAATACCATCTTCAGGGAATGCCTGGGGAGTATAAGTCCCACCATCACATGACGTGGTGGTTGCTGCTCTTGGATCTCCTCCCAGGTTCCAGCAACCATCCGTAACAATCAGAATTGCCTGCACTGCACCCGGCCGGGGGTTTGTCACGAGTATTCTTGTAGCATTATGGATAGCTTCCCGTATCGGAGTGGAGGAATCCGCGGTATAGGTGTCGAATGTATTATTCACCGTTGATCGATCGGATGACATATTCAGGTCAATCGGGGCATAAACACCGGAAGTGTAACAGGTGGTCCAATGTCCAGACTTGTAACATGCATAGGAGCTAGAGGTGCTCTTCCCGTACGAGACGAGACCTATCTTGTCCTGCGCAGACATCATGCCATTGAATACCTTACCGGCAGTTATTGCATTGGCCATCTTTGTCGTCCCCATACTCCCGGACCTGTCGGTTGTAATGGCGACATCAATCGGTTTCTTCTGGAGTGCCCAGCCATCACCGTTGAGTTTAAGATCGATATCGATGGTGTCGCCCACCTGCACGATCGAGGGGGAGATTTTGGTCACGGCACTCAGGTAAGGATAGTTTTTCCAGGTAATGGGTGCCTCGCGGGATACGGTACTCCATGTTGCTGTCACCGTGACATTGCCGGTTGCCGTTGCTTTATACCCGGTAACGCCGATTTTTTTGAATGAACCGGGGTAAACCTTAACGGTAGCAACACCGAAGTCGGCAGCAGCCGAACTGGTAGTCGCCGTGAAGGTGTTGAGCGCGCCGGAATTCGAGAACGACGGGGCCCCCATCGCATTTGCTGTAGTATCCACACAACTATTACCTGAACAATCATACTGGGGTGACGCGAGTGCAAAGGTAACTGTCTGTCCACTGACGGGGTTACCGAAGTCATCTACTACTTTTGCGGATAAAACCGAGTATGTGCTCGGATTCGCATCGAGGCTTGCCAGGGTCTGCGGGGTTATAGACAACTCAAGATTTTGGGGATTGGCATTGACGAAATGGAGAACCTGAGAGGTCGTAACGGTATTTTTGTTTACCGCGGTTGCGGTGATAGTCCAGTCACTGGCAATATTTTTGGGACCGTAGTTTGTCCAGACCTGCCCGTTCCATTCCGTTGTGCGCAATGTCTGATTCTCGGATGTACCATCACTTGCAGTCGTATTAATCCAGATCTGCTGGTCCTGAGTCGGGTTCCCAAACTCATCGTACAGAGTATAATAGATAGTGAATATTTTAGAGGTGTCGGTAGACGCTTCAACACGGGGCTCGAGCGGTGTGCCCTGAAGAGGAGAATATACCGCTACGATTGTGAAGGGTACACCGTTTGCTATGGCCTCAATTGTTTTATACTTGTCACCCATGCTCCCCATCCGGTCCATCATGATGGTGTTGGTCCCGGGTCTGGAGGTTAGGTTCACATTAACCGATGTATGGCCATTGGCATCAAGAGTCTTTGAGATATCATGGGAATACACGGATCCATTTATAAAAACGCAGTCATCGGAGCCTGGACCGTGCACGTGAAAAGTGACGGAATGTATCTCATCTGTTTTCCGGTTATCAATTATATTTCCCCACCGATCGATCAGGGTAACAGCGAATGGCACCGTTGTCTTTACAGTACCATTGAAAGGATAGGTAAAAACTGCATTGTAAGGACTGTCATGGTCGATCTTCTGTTCGAAGGTCAGCGGGGTTGTGGAGGTAAATATTGCAGGGGGTGTGGTTGAAGTATCGGTATACTGGGCACTGGCAGTAATTGTTGCAACGCCGCTCTTGGTCTTGACGTTAAACGTGCCAACTGCGTTTCCACTCGAATCCGTTGTTACCGGATTGGTTGAAAAAAATCCATATGTTGGATCAAGAACATTAAACGTTACAATGGCACCCGGGATTATTCCGCCCGAAGTAGTGTTCCTGACATTAACGGTTATCGTTGCCTGATCCACACCATTTGCAACGAGCCATTCTTTACTGCTGCTGTTCGTCAGAATGAACGGATCAGCAGACACCATTCCAATAAGGAACAGGAATCCGATAAGCAGACAAATCCATGAATAAACCTTCATACCCAACACCTTTGGAAAAGATAATAGTAATTTTGAGTATATAAATATTTTTATTGTTAAAAAACATCAAATTAACGGTAGATTTAGGAAATACCTCATTAAATTGGCAGAAAAATTAAATTTCATTCCTTCTCATGATATGATGACCGGGTTTTCTTCCGAATATTCTGAACACTGCAAACAGGGCCAGAACCACGATGATGACGATAACGATCATTCCGACAAAACCCAGGTCCAGGGTCTTTTCAAGACTGACAGTAACAGACGCGGTTGCGTTCCCCGGGATTACCTGTTTTTGTGCCGAAGCTGACTGGTAACCGTCATGGGAGGCTGTGATGTTATAGATACGGTTGAACTTAACCCTGGTTACAAACTGGCCATGCTCATCCGTCTGTCCGCTCGCCGTACCGTCAAGGGCTACCGTGGCATTGGGGATATTTTTCTGGTCTTTATCCTGTACATTTATCGCGAGATTGGCACCCTCGAAGGAAAGGATGAAAGTATACTCATCACTTTTATTGGAGACGACAATGGTACGGCTTGAAGGGACATACCCGGTCTTCCTGACTTCTACAGGATAGGATCCGAATACAATATCCGGGAAGGAGACACGCCCATACTCGTTGGTGGTCCCTGACACACGGCTTCCGTTGATGTAAATCTCGGCTCCATTTACCGGGCTGTGGCTTTCATCGTAGACATAGACAAATGCACCCAGAGGGGCTTTTGTGATCTCAGCAGTAAACAGAGCATCAGATGCGCTGATGGTTCGTATTTCTGTAACCGGGTCATATCCTTCTTTTTTTATCTCGATCGTGTACTCCTTGCCGCGGGCTACCGGAGTACTCAGGACACCCCGCTCGTCTGTCTTTCCTGCAAGTACGGAGTTGAGACGTACTTCAGCACCCTGCACCGGCACCTTGGATTCCTTGTCTTTCACGACGAACGAATACTTGTTTCCCGACAGCAGCCAGAACTGGACTTCCTTGTTTTCCATCCCGACATCCACCGTGCCGCTCCGGGGCTCGTAATTGGGAGCAGTGATATCCACCGAATACAGCATGCTCGCATTTACTTTGAAAACTGCTGCACCGGCAGCATCGCTCTGTCCACCCTGCGTGAAATTCATCGCAGAGATGTTCACAAGTGCGCCGGCAACCGGGCTGAGGGTATCGGAATCAAATAACTTAACGTTCAGGGTCACAGTTTTCCGGCTCAGGTTGACTAAAAGGACTGTCTCATTGTTCAAAACGANCTTCTCCCAGTCATCATAGCCGTTCATGGAGANACGGATACGTTGGTTGTTTAATCCGCTATGGGAGAGCAGGAACTGGCCGTTGTTATTTGTCCGTGCATAATCAGCGCCATTGACATATACGGATGCACTCGGAATCGAAGTATTATCGATACTGTCCCGCACCGAGATTTGCAGGTCGATAGCCTGCGCTGTGCTGCAGAGGATAAACAGGCACAGCAGAACAAAAAGGAGACGTGGGAGATATCTATTCATGATAAAAATATCGCCACCTGCTCATATATCAGGACATCGGTCTAAATCTCGACTGTTGAGGGCACCCGGTCAAGGAGCATCCCTTCGACCAATACCGGCATCAGTCTCCGACCCTCTTCCACAGCCTGCTGCAGCCGCCAGTTCCGGTCGGCATAGATAGTGAACAACGGTTCGCCTTCCTTGACGAGTTTTCCTTTCTTTGCATGGAGCAGGATTCCGGCTCCGCGATCATGCGGGGCACCGGCGGTCCGGGCCANGGAGATGAGGGACGTGTTATTCATCTCAATCACATAACCGGACGCCGGTGCATTAACGACAAACTGGTACTCGCCGGGGACAATGTCTGTCGATTTTACGTTCGGGTCGCCACCCTGGATCTCAATGATCTGGCGGAACTTATCGAGTGCTTTGCCACTGGTGAGGAGATCGTGCGCCATGACTGCGCCGGTGCCCCGTGCTGCTTTCCCCGACATCTCAAGTGCGATCCCGGCAAGTGATACACTCTTCTGGATGAAGGAATTGGGCTCAGTCGCCCCTTCAAGCACTTTAAGAGCTTCAATTACTTCCAGTTTCGGCCCGATGCTGTGCCCAACAGGAATATCACCATATGTGAGGGCACATTCGACTTTCATATTGAGACGTTCACCAAGCTCGATAAATTCCCGGGCGAGTTTCCTGCCCTCCTGCATGGTTGCAACCTTCGTATGCAGGCCAACCGGGATATCGATGACAACCAGGGTGGCACCGACAGCAAACTTTTTGGCCATGACACTTGCCAGCATCTGGCCGCGGGCATCAATCTTGAAGGGGTATTCCTGGATGATGATCCGATCATCGGCAGGGGCGATATTGGTTGCTCCTCCCCAGACAATACAGCCCCCGATCTTGTCGGTCATGTGCTGGACCTCGCTGGCCGAGAACTCGACGAACGCAAGTACTTCCATGAGATCTGCCGTGCCGCCGGCCCCGGTAATTGCCCGCGAGCTGGTCTTGGGGATTTTCAGCCCGCTTGCGGCAATGATAGGGACAACTAACAACGATATTTTATTACCGGGCACCCCCCCGATAGAATGCTTGTCGACAATGGGGCGGGAAGAGAACTTGATCTGTTCACCGGTCTCGACCATCGCACGGGTAAGGTGTTCAATTTCATCCATNTCGAGCGGGTTGATGTAGGTCGCTGTGATGAATGCCGTGAGTTCTGCTGCNGATATATCGTCGTTCACGACATCCTTGATGATAGTGAGCGTTTCNTCCTTGGACAGTTTGGTACCATCCATCTTCTTTTTTATAAAGTCCAGCGATTTCGGCCGTCCTGCTTCCCGGACCTCGATCTCGGCACCTTCATCAAGGTGAAGCCGCTCGTTGGTAACACGGTACACACCGATTGTTCCCTGTTGGGCAATAGTAGATGTAGTCTCGACAAACGCGGTTGCCGTGAGACCATTTGCGGAATTNATAATCTGGACACGGTCGCCATCAAGTACACCGATCCTGCGGGCATCTGCCCGGTTCAGGAGAACTCCCCGGGTTGCAATATCCAGTGTTTTTACCATGAATTTCACGTTATACTCCTCCACGGGATACGGGACTTACGAACAAAACGCATCCCTTTTACATGTAGGTTGACCGCCCCGGCATTAAAAAAGATGCCATTCGGTCAGGCTGTAATTCTGGTAATGAGAATAAAACGATACCGGTGAAATGACCCGATAATACCGGAGTATTACCCGGGAAACTGCGAAAAAAAAGTAGTTTTAGATGTTAGTTCAGTGCCTGCGCACAACGATGAACGCAACTGCGCCGA
>JGI20214J51088_10001746_pt1 | contig 14752 bp, 11 predicted proteins | sample WetSurMetagenome_FD_51088 | JGI IMG/M metagenome (IMG submission 51088) | reverse complement strand
TCAAGTGTACTACCGGCAATGTGGGGAGTAAGAATTACATTGTTAAACTCCTGAAGATCATTTACAAATGGCTCATTATTAGAGACTGGCTCTTCCGGAAAAACGTCTGCAGCAACTCCGGCCAGATGTTTCGACCTGAGTCCGTCGGCAATAGCCTTGTAATCCACTACATCTCCGCGGGATGCATTAATGAGGCATGATCCCTTTTTCATAAGAGCAATCTGGTCATTTGAGATCATATTCCTTGTCAGTTCTGTTGAAGGAACATGGATAGTTACTGTATCAGAAATCTTTAGTAAATCATTCAGACTCGACACAGGCCTCGAATTGCCCAGGCTAAGTTTCCTTTCAATATCGTAATAAATAATATTCATCCCAAGATTTTCAGCGAGGATTGAAACCTGTGAACCAATATGACCATAACCTATTATCCCCAGAGTTTTACCTCTTATTTCCACCGAGTTACTTAGTGATTTCATCCATATTTTCCTGTGAGCCATTGCACTTTTCTCTGGGATACTCCGCATGAGCATAATAATCTCGGCTATAACAAGCTCAGCTACTGAACGGGTGTTTGAGAAGGGGGCATTAAAAACAGGTATCCCCAGCATCTTGGCATCCTGATTATCCACCTGGTTGGTACCTATACTGAAACATCCGATAGCAAATAATTTGGGAGCATTTTTAAGAATACTTTTACGAAGTTCAGTACGACTTCTGATTCCGATTATGTGTGTATTCTGCAGTTTTTTTTCCAGCACATTGCCCGATAATGCTTCATTCAGGCATTCAATGTTGGTATAGCCTTTTTCCCTGAAGAACAGGCTGGCATTCTCATGGATCCCTTCAAGTAAAAGAACTCTGATCTTACTTTTGTCGAGTGAATTATTTCCCATCAGCACATTATTAAGGATGATTTAATATTACAATCTGATATGATATTTTAGATTAGTTCCTGCAAAGTAAATAAAAGAGTCTGGTAATACAAATATTTTCAAACTGTACTTCGTTTGTCAGATTTTATTGGTTTATCTGATGACCTGGCAACTTTTCCTTGTGTTAGGTGTAGTGTATCATGAATCACCTGCTGAGTACCGCATACCATATTATGAATACCTGATTCTTACAATTCTCAATCTGTATTTTCAACTTTAAATCAGCTAATTATAAAAAAAATTCCGGATATTTAAAATATTTGTATCACTCATTCGTCTATGGAATTAAATAATCTCTTAAATGAGTCCCAAAGAGTCAGAAAAAATCGGAGCTGTTTATAAAGACGAACGGAAACGTCTGCTCGGCTATATCAGAAACAGAATTCCAGACAGTATGGAGGCGGAGGATATTCTGCAGGATGTCTTTTACCAGCTTACTATTGGCTTCAGGGACATAAGAAGGATTGAAACAGTTACAGCATGGCTCTATAAAGTGGCGGATAATCGGATCACAGATCTCTTCAGGAAAAAAAGGCCGGTAATCATCAATTACAGCGAAAACACAAAAGATGATGATGACGGCCCCTTAACCCTGGAAGAAATACTTCCTTCACTCGGATCAACACCCGATGATGAAGAGATAAAGGAGATGATATGGGAAGCCATTGAAGAGACTTTGGCAGAACTACCCGCAGAGCAGAGAGATGTATTCGTGGCAAACGAGTTTGAGGATATGAGCTTCAAAGAGATATCTGAAAAAACCGGAACCGGAGTCAATACCCTGATCTCGAGAAAACGATATGCTGTTCTTGCCCTGAGAGAGAGATTAAATGAATTATATAAACTTTTAAAAAATAACTAGTATGAAAACATTAAGAATTTTTAAGTATGTAGGTTTTGGAATCCTCGGACTGGGTTTTGTCCTGTTGTTTGTATTTATTACAATGAATCTTTGGAACGCGCTTATTCCTTCATTGTTCCACGGACCAGTTCTCACGTTCTGGCAAACAGCCGGGCTCTTTATTCTGTCGAAAATTCTTCTTACAGGAGTAGCACCCGGATCACATAACCGTGGCCGGAGAGATTGGCACATGAGGTATAATAGTAAATTCAGATCAGGCCACAGATGTGATGAGAACAGAGCAACTCCTGAGCAGGCATAAAAGTAACCAGAATGAAAAAGGAAGAAAATCCATATGTTTGCCCCAGCAATTTAGCGGGAAGTCTCGATAATTCTTTCCGGAGATGGTTACAAAATCCCGAAAAAATACTCAGTCCATATATTAAAAAAGGAATGACAGTTCTTGACCTTGGTTGTGGTCCTGGTGTATTTACTGTTGAAATTGCAGAACTGGTTCAGGAATCGGGTAAAGTAATTGCAGCAGATCTGCAGGAAGGGATGCTTGATATTGTAGGCCGCAAAGTTAAAGGAACTGTTCTGGAGCAAAGAGTTATGCTGCATAAGTGTCAGATTGATTTTATAGGTATTACAGAAAAAGTGGATTTCATTCTCGCATTCTGGATGGTTCATGAAGTGCCTGACCATGACAGGCTATTTGAAGAATTGAGAAAAATTTTAAAACCGGACGGCAGATTATTCATTGTTGAACCAAAGATTCATGTTGGAGGCACTGCATTTGAAAAGATGACTGCCAGAATAACCAAAGCCGGTTTTATAACTATCGACAGGCCAAAGGTATTTTTCAGCAGGACACTATTATTATCATAACTGAAAAAATGAATCTCATTTATCCTTTCAAAATGAAGAAGATAGCGGGAGGTTGATAGGTAAGGAGATTGCAGGTGGAAATTCATAATCCGTATTTCGTAATTTCTTCGCACTTTTACCGGTGAAAAAACATTGATATGAGATCGTTGTTTTCCGGTGATGCATTTGCGGTAATACGGGTTAAGAATTTCCGTTTTTATCTGTTCTATCGTATTTTTATGACGATGGCCAGCCTTATGCAGTCAGTTATTGTAGGATGGCAGATATACGATCTATCCCACAATGTTCTATGGCTGGGGTTTATAGGTCTGGCAGAGGTGATTCCCCAGGTCAGTATATCTCTTTTTGCGGGACATTATATCGATTTATGGAACCGGCGTAAAATTGTTCATTTTACCACTCTTTTACTTATTCTCGGATCGGTGGTCCTGTTAATATACAGCTCCAATGCAACATATTTCTCTGAAAAATTTGGTATAATCCCTATTTTCATAGCCATCTTTTTAACCGGTCTGGCCCGCGGAATATTAGGTCCTGCCCAGGTTGCACTGATGGGCCAGCTGATACCCCGGAATTTATATGCAAATGCAGCTACATGGAACAGTGCTAACTGGCAGATGGCAGCTGTTTTGGGGCCGGCAATCGGAGGACTAATCTATGGTTTTTGGGGAATAATACCGGCGTACTCACTTGTATTGGCTTTATATACTCTGTCGTTCTTCATGATAATGCTTATAAAAGTCGCCAGGCATGAAGTTATTGAAACTTCTGAGGGAGTATTTACACGGATACAAAGTGGGATAAGTTTTGTCTTTAAGACACCTGAATTATTGGGAGCCTTTACACTCGATATGTTTGCTGTTCTGTTTGGCGGAGCTGTTGCTATGCTTCCGGTATTTGCTTCCGATATATTGCTGGTCGGGCCGCAAGGTCTTGGTTTACTAAGAGCCTGTCCTGCCATAGGTGCTACAATTATGGCATTTGTTCTCATGTTCCGTCCACCCATGAGAGAAACCGGAAAAGTACTTTTCATATCTGTGCTGGGTTTTGGCCTTTGTATGATTTGTTTTGCACTCTCCAGAAATTTCCTTTTATCGGGTTTGCTTTTAATACTCAGCGGTGCTTTTGATAATGTAAGTGTTGTGATAAGAGGTACTATCCTTCAGCTGTTTACACCCGATGATATGCGTGGTCGGGTTGCATCTGTAAACAGCATATTTATAGGATCATCGAATGAGCTGGGTGCCTTTGAATCGGGAGTTACAGCCAAAATAATGGGTCTTGTTCCGTCAGTAGTCTTCGGAGGTATTATGACACTTGCAGTTGTTTTTATCACTGTCAGGGTGAATAAGCCCCTTCGGAAGCTTTCACTCAGGAATAAGATGTAACTGCCTCTGTTTGTTAAGAGGATAAAGCATGACGGGAGAAAGGGAAAAATTTGTTCAATTGACTCTAGATTACCCGATTATCGTGATTAAGTTTGTGTTGCAATCCAATTCCTATTATAATGAGAAGAACGATTATCTGTTTAATTACAACTTTTTTATCAATAGGTTGCGTTTCTGTAAAAGAGTATAATTCCAGATTGAATGATTTAAGAAGCGAAAAAAAACTGAAATCCGATGTTGATTATGCATATAGAAAGCTGCAAAAACTTCATCCTGATCTTTACTGGTATATAGGTAAAAAGGAGCTCGACTTTAAATTTGACAGCCTGAAATCTACCATCACTTCTCCAATGACCAGTAATGATTTTTACCTGAAGCTGAGTCCTGTAATTGCTTCAGTAAAACATGGCCATATGAGGTTAATGCCTCTTAATAAAAAGCTTAACAGAAAAGACAGATCAGCTCAGAGAAAATTTGGAAATACACCATTCTCCCGATTCGATTTTGAGATGTTTGATAATAATCTTTATATAGTGAAGAACTATTCCGGTGACAGCAGCATTAAGGCAGGAACAGAACTTGTAACTGTTAATAATGTAAAACCTGCGGACCTGATCTCCAAGTATACCGGTACATTCGCATCTGACGGATTTAATCAGACATATTTGGAAAGAAGATCAGCCAAAGCTTTTCCGCAATTTTTCTATTATCAGAATGATGTGACAGACAGTGTATTATGTGAGTTGAGATACAAAGATTCATTAAGAACTGTTTACCTGAAACGCAATACTATAACTGCTACAGTAAAAGAAGAAAGGCCTGTTAAAAAATCTGACCTTGAAATAGATAAAGATAAAGAGAAAGAGAAAAACAAAAAGGAAAAGATAAAAAGAGCCATTCAGGGATATGACAGAATTACCAGGACTTACAGTAAAAATTTAAGCTTCCTCGAACCCGACAGCAGCATTGCACTGATGAAAATCAACGATTTCTCAAAAGGCAAATATAAAAAGTTCTACAGGAACGCTTTTCGTCAGATAGATTCCTTAAAGACAAAGTCACTGATTATAGACTTACGGGATAATCCGGGAGGGCGAATACAGGAAATTTACAACCTGTACTCATACCTTGCCGACAGCAGTTTTTCTTTTCTGGATAAATCAGAAGTGGTATCAAAAACAAGTTTACTTCACAATAATTATTTCAGGAGAGGTCCGTTAGCTCTTCTGCTGATGCTCCCTGCTGAGCTGGTTTATACCGGGATAGTTTTCATAAAAGTAAGAAAGGGAGATGACCACAAATACTATTTCTCCTGGACCCATTTCAGTTCCGGACATCCGAAACCCTGTAATTTCAAAGGAAAAGTGTTTGTTTTAACCAACGGAGGAAGCTTCTCAGCATCCTGCATTTTGTCATCAAACCTGAAGGGAACCCGAAGAGCAGTTTTTGCCGGAGAAGAAACAGGAGGAGCATATAATGGTACAGTTGCAGGAATTATGCCATATGTTAAACTGCCAAAATCAAAGCTGAATATTCGCCTTGGCTTAGCCCGGATTAGTCCTTATTATAAAACTGATATTGACGGACGCGGTATTTTTCCCGATATTGAAATAAAACCAACAATAGAGGATAGAATAAATGGTAATGATCCGGAATTGAGCCGGGTACTTGAAATAATTAAAAGTCCGAATCATTGACCAAAACTTGTCACCTATTGTAATAATCCGGCATTGTTATGTTAAATAAAATTGACTTTCATTTTATCATTGTTTAAATTTGAGAATAACAAAAACAAAAAATATAATGAAAAGAAAACTGCTTCTGATTTTACTGTCTGCTTTATTATTAATTGCAGGATGTACCTCATCTTCAAAGGAAAAGGAGACAAAAGCTCCATTAATTGATATGAAATTGTTTTTTAAAAATGGAGAAAAAACCAATTTCCAGATTTCCCCTGACGGAAATTACTACTCATATCTTTCCAATTACAAAGATATGTTGAATGTATATGTACAGAAAGTCGGCGAAGAAAATGCAGCCCGGGTCACTAACGATACTGCACGAAGTATTACAACTTACTTCTGGAAAGGCGATCGCATTGTTTATTTACAGGATGTTGGGGGGGATGAAAACTTTCAGCTATTTTCTGTAACCGTCACAGGAGAAGGTCTTAAAGCTCTGACACCATTTTCAGGTTATCGTACCGATGTGATAGATATCTTGAATTTTATTCCTGGCAGAGAAAAGGAATTACTCATAGTTATGAATAAAAGGGACAAGCAGTATTTCGATCCATATCTTATAAACATAGAAACAGGTCAAATCACTCTTGTGTATGAAAACAAACAAAATTTTGATACATGGTATACAGATAACGATGGTGTTATAAGAATGGCCACCAAAACTGATGGTGTCAACATTTCATACCTCTATCGCAATACAAGTAAGGATACTTTTAAAATATTGCTTACTACTTCATTCAAGGAATCTTTCTTTCCTCAATCGTTCGATTCCATTAATCAGCATGTCTACATTTTGTCAAATATCGGAAGAGATAAATTAGTTCTTGTGGAATATGATCCGGTTGCAAATAAAGAGGTTAAAGAGATATATTCCAATGCCGATTATGATTTGGGAGGTATCTTTTATGATAAGAAGAAAAAAACACTGGCCAGCGTTTCGTGGACAAGCGATAAGGAGGAAGAACACTTTTTTGATAAAGAGTGGGAAGGGATCAATACCGGGCTGAAGCAACAATTTGCAGGCTATGAGGTAAGCTTTACCAGTTACGACAATGAGAGAAAGAACGGAATTATTGTTATATCCAGTGACAGACTCCGACGTAAAGTGTATGTTTATAATTTTGCCTCGAAGAGTACAACGGAGGTTGCCAATCCTTTTCCATGGATTGATGAAAAAGATATGGCATTCATGAAACCTGTTACTTATACCTCACGAGATGGCCTGACAATTCACGGGTATCTTACTTTGCCAAAAGGTATCAAACCAGAAAAATTACCTGTAGTTATAAATCCACATGGAGGTCCATGGGCCAGAGACGGCTGGTATTTCAATCCTGAAGTACAGTTTTTAGCAAACAGAGGTTATGCTGTCCTGCAGATGAACTTCAGGGGGAGCACAGGGTATGGTAAGAAGTTCTGGGAAGCATCCTTTAAGGAGTGGGGTAAAAAAATGCAGGATGATATTACTGACGGGGTAGAATATCTGAAGAAAGAGGGGATAGCCGATCCTAAACGCCTGGCTATCTATGGAGGCAGTTATGGAGGTTACGCTACCCTTGCTGGTGTTGCTTTCACTCCCGATTTATATGCCTGCGCGGTCGATTATGTCGGAGTGGCGAATCTGTTTACTTTTATGAATACTATTCCTCCTTATTGGAAACCCTACCTCGATCAATTTTATGAAATGGTAGGAGATCCTGTAAAAGATAGTTTATTGATGGCAGAAGCTTCACCAGTACTACATGCCGCTAATATTAAAGTGCCAATGCTTGTCGCCCAGGGGGCAAACGACCCGAGAGTTAATAAAGCTGAAAGCGACCAGATGGTTAAAGCACTTAAAGATCGTGGTATTGAAGTGGAGTATATGGTAAAAGACAATGAAGGGCATGGATTTCGCAACCAGAACAATCGCTATGATTTTTATGGGGCAATGGAGAAGTTTCTTGACAAACATCTGAAATCTGATAAACAATAATCCCGGCCCCAAGGGCCAATTATTCGAAATACCGGAAGGAACGGAATCAGATCCGCTCTTCAGAAAGTAATTTGTGTTTATCCAACCGAATTTCTTTATGATTGCCCGGCCTTTAACTCTTTAAATGTACTTTTGTTAGCAGAACTCCGTTAAAGGATGGGAATCAGCCCGGAATGATGAAGAAAGAATGGAAGGCCATAATTATAGTTGCACTGGTATTACCTGCATTACCGGTTATTTTTGTGATTTCAGTATATTCAGGTGTATTTGGTCATCTTCAGAGTAAGGAAGAACTGCTGAATTTTAAGAATGCAACAGCAACTGTAGTATTATCTTCAGAAGGGGAGCTTATTGGCAATATCTTTTCTGAGAACAGGACCAATATTTCCTATGGACAAATTCCGGCGAATCTTATAAATGCATTGATCGCAACTGAAGATTCGCGTTTTTTTGAACATAAGGGCATTGATTCCAGGAGCCTGTTCAGAGTTCTCTTCAAATCAGTCCTGCTTAACAACCGCAATTCAGGAGGTGGTAGTACCATCTCACAGCAACTGGCAAAGAACATGTTTGGAAGGAAAAATTCAGGCCGATGGTTTATCCTGGTAATCAAAACAAAAGAAGCTATACTCGCTCATCGTCTCGAAAAGACATTCAGTAAGGAGGAGATCCTGACACTTTACCTTAATACTGTTTCCTTCGGGGAAAATATTTATGGTATCGGAACGGCATCAAGAAGATATTTCAATAAGAAAGTTGGTCTTCTTAATACTGAAGAATCTGCAGTACTGGTTGGAATACTCAAGGCAAACTCAAGGTACAACCCCCGTCTCCATCCCGAAAATGCAATAACAAGAAGAAACGTAGTTTTAAGGCAGATGGTGAAATATAACTACCTTAAAACATCTCAGGCAGATTCACTTTGTAAACTTCCATTGATCCAGAATTGGAGAGACATTGAATCTGAAGGCCCTGCTGACTATTTTCTGGTAAGTGTTAAGAATGAAGCAGAAAGGTTGCTGCAAAAGGCAGATTCCCTTACCGGGAAAAAGTGGAATATTGAGGAAGACGGATTGATAATTACAACCACATTGAATCTTACTCTTCAAAAATATGCACTGGAAGCTTTTCGTGAACATCTCTCAGTAATGCAGAAAAAACTTATGGATCAATATCTGACTTCCTCAGGCAAAAATGAGATAAGTCAGATTGCAGAACAGGAACTGAAAAACCCAAATCTTGCAAGACGCAGTGGTGAAATCAATATGCAACAGATATTCGATTGGAATGGTTCCCATGCCGATTCAATTTCAGTTGCAGACAGCGTGAAAAAGGCTCTTTTAATTTTACATGGAGGATTACTTGCAATGGACCCCTTAACGGGTTCTGTAAAAGCATGGGTTGGCGGTATTGATTTTAAAACCCAGCAGTACGATCAGATATATGCCCGGAGGCAGCTGGCTTCTGTATTCAAACCTATTCTTTATGCTGAGGCGTTTGAACTGGGAATAGAACCCTGTCAGTATCTTGACAACGATTCAATTGTGCCTTCAGAGACAGGGGACTGGACCCCCGAAAACTATGATCACTCTTATGGTGGAAAGTATTCACTTGCAGGCGCCCTTACCCAATCTATGAATATCCCGACTTTCAATCTGTTCTTAAAGGTTGGCTTTGAGAATCTTGATTCACTTTGGAAGAAAATGGGTTTTTCCTTTGCTCTCGATAACACACCTTCTCTTGCACTCGGAACTGCTGAAGGGAGCATTATGGAAACAGCTGTTGCCTATTCGTCGTTTGCCAACGGAGGATACAGGATCACTCCACGGAGTATTATATCGATCAAAACAGCTGATGGAGAAATTATCTGGCAGAATGAATTCAGCGATACAAAAGAAAGAGTATTGACTGATAGATCAGCCACGCTGATAAGTGCTATTCTGCAAAAAGCTGTCAGGGAAGGAACCGGATCTTCATTGAATAGTGTGTATGGAGTAAATCTCCCTATGGCAGGAAAAACAGGTACTTCACAGGATTACTCTGATGCCTGGTTTACAGCTTTTAACCCGAAGCTGGTTATTGTTACCAGGGTAGGGGCTTCATCGCGGGCTGTACATTTCAATAATGGATCATATGGTTCCGGAAGCTCACTCGCCCTGCCTCTTGTGGCTTTAACATTGAAAAAATTGCAGGGGAATGACACTCTGGTTAAACAACTGATAACCCCATTTCCAGATCTGCCTCCTGAATTGGAGAGAGCACTTGATTGCCCTGATTTTAAAGAAAAAAACATACTTGACAAATTCTTAGATCTCTTTCAGAATAAGAAAATATCCTCCGATAAAGATGTTTATAAACCAAAGCAAAAGAGAAAAAATTTCTTTAAAAGGTTATTCGGCAAATAAAAGGTATCTGATAGACCGAAATATTTATTGGCTTGCAATGAATTTAACCGGAGATTTGATATAAGAATTCGGGCAACAGGCAGCACCATGTGGTTAANTAAAAAAAGATTCAGTTAACTTTGCCAGTNGCCCAATTAATAGTATGAATGGATTCTTTAATTGAAAATGAATATATTACCTGTGGTTCGTGTAACNTAAAATTTGAACGAATTAAAGAGTATACATGTTGTTCNAATTGCTTTGTTTGTACTGGTTGTGAAATATATTATTGTCCGCGCTGTGATCAGGAAATAGTAATTACACCTGTCAGGCCNATGTATAACGGTTCAAAACAAAAAACCGACAACAGCCAATGAAGGAAAATACTGATAATGATAAAATTATATACTTTTATCACACGCCACAAAGAGGCTCAGTATTTAAAAACAATTACTTAAGGCCAGTGATTATCCTCAGTCATCAGGAACCTTGGCTTAAAGTCCATGAAGTCCTCTGAGTCATAGAAGTTGTACTATTTATCCGAAGCTCTCTGTCTTTTGCCTTTTTGATTATATCTCCCTTTAAACCTCCCTTTTTCAGATTTTGTCGATGAAGGTCGGTGGTCGGGGCTCTTATCATGCTCCTCGGCTATAAAAGCAGGCAGAGGAGCATTATAAATCTTATACCCGATTAATTTTTCAATTCTGAGTATTTTTGGGATATCTGCTTTATTAACGAGAGTAACCGCTATGCCTGTAGTTTCGGCACGTGCAGTACGGCCAACACGATGCACATAATCCTCGGAATCTATTGGGGCATCAAAATTGATTACTAGATTGATATCCTTAATATCAATCCCGCGGCTCAACATATCAGTGGCAACAAGGACACGTGTTTTACGCGACCTGAATCTCAGCAGCATCTCTTCCCTCTGCTTCTGCTGAAGGTCGGATGAAATGCCTTCAACCATATAATTTTTTGAGCGCAGCCCCTGCACAATTTTACTCAATTTCTTCTTGGTAGAACTGAAAATCAGAATACTCTGGTATTCAGGGTTGTCAGCTATGAGACTTTTTACCAGGGGTAATTTCATATGATCTCCTAACATATAGACAACCTGTTGTACACCTTCAGCGGGCTTCGACATTTCCAGAGCAATCTCAACCTGATTTTTCATAATATGCCTCGACATTGATTTAATCTTCGGTGGCATAGTTGCGCTGAACATTAATGTCTGCCGCTTTTTGGGTATATGGGAAACTATGCGCATTATATCGTCGTAAAATCCGATATCAAGCATACGATCGGCTTCGTCCAGAACCAGTACCTCTATCTGGTTGAATTTCACATAGCCCTGATTAAGATGTGAGATCAATCTTCCGGGAGTTGCTACAATAATATCGGCTCCCTTTGAGAGTGCAGCTTTTTCCTGCTCCCATCCACTTCCGTCTCCTCCGCCATAAACAGCTATTGATGTAATACTCAGTGTGTAAGCCAGTCCAAGAATTTGCTGGTCAATCTGAATGGCCAGTTCACGTGTGGGTACCAGTATTAATGTGTGTGTATGACTGGGGCGTTTCTCTGTAATACTGTTCATTATAGGCAGCAGATAAGCAGCCGTTTTTCCGGTACCTGTCTGAGCGCAGGCAATAAGGTCTCTCCCCGACAGGATAACGGGAATAGCTTTTTCCTGAATAGGTGTGGCTTCTCTGAATCCCATGTAATCAATTGATTCCAGCAATTCCGGATTCAGGTCTAAATCATCGAATATCATTTATGTTACTGGAATTTAATTTGATTTATAAGATTTTGCGAAGATAATGAAAAAAGATTAGGTAGAGATTGAATTATGGTTGCCTGGCGTTGTTGTAAGTTGCTGCTGAAACTCATATTTCCAGTTTTTTGTAACTTTAATGAAATTTTTCGACAGGGGAGTATTAAAAAGAGTGCCTGAAGACATTAAACCTATATAAGAAATTAGTAGTATAATCTTAATAATCATTTTATTATGGAATACTATGCTGCACAAAAAGTAAAGGAAGCCTGGGCAAAAAAGCCCTGCGATCATCCTCACCTCGAAAAGGAGTACTATTCGGGAGCCTTTCTGATTAACTGGGTATGCACCCGGTGCGGTAAAGAATTTACAATCTCACAGAAGCTTGAGAAGGATCAGGATCAAAAGATAATAGCAAAAACACGATCTGAGTCAAACATTTAAAAAGCTAACATTCTATTGTGTTGTTGAGGAATTGGATCCATAAATTTAAAAAGTTATGTCAGTGAACACCGGAATGAACAAATCAATTATTAACTTTCGGAGTCTATTGTAATGTATTTGTGATATCATTTTGTGGATGATTCTTCTTTTTCGGGGAATGGGATTTTTTTATATGAACAAACAATGAATCAGGTTTCTGCTTTATATTCAATATTTTTTATTACTACATCTCTGGTCTCTTTTTTTGTGGCTTTTCTTGCTTTTCAGAGAAAATCTGTCAATGGGGCTAGGGAACTTGGGTGGCTGATGACAGCAACAGGCCTGGGGGCATTCTGGGTTATCTTCGAAACAGCTTCACCTGGCGTGACAGAGAAAATATTCTGGTCAAAGCTGGAATATTCAGGTGGGCTTGCAACTCCCGTACTGTATTTTATTTTTGTCCTCCGTTTCACAGGCAAAGAAAAATTTTTATCCCTAAGAAACATCCTGCTGCTGTTCCTTATTCCGGCATTTACTTTTTTGCTCACTTTGACAAATGAGGAACATCATCTTATCTGGTCAGGATTTTCGCCAATCTCCGTGAAAACAAATCTCATGGAATATTACCATGGTATCTGGTTCTGGATCGGGTATATAGCTTATTCTTATCTTTTGTTGTTTTTATCGTCAGTCCACCTTATTAACTTTATTGTTCACAGGGCGAAGGCTTTCCGCTCCCAGGCACTGATTGTCTTTATCGGAGGTTTATTTCCATGGATTGTCAGCATAATTTATCTGACGGGCATCAGTCCGGTACCCGGACTCGATTTAACACCCTTCAGTATCACAGTAAGTGGGACTCTGGCAGCTTATGCTATATTAAATTTCAGGTTTCTTGATCTTGTTCCTGTCGCACGAGAGACGCTTGTTGAAACCATACCTGACGGAATTCTGGTTCTGGATTCTCATAACCGGATTCAGGACATTAATGAAGCTGCGTTATCAATCCTGGGTGTGAAGAATAAAAGAATAATCGGATTCCCTGCCGGCTCGGTCGAAGCTTCAAGTAGAATTTTACTTGATTCGATAATCGAACAGATCCCGGTTGAGTTGATAGAAACAGAAGTTGGCAAAGATATTAAGACATACAAGATTATTAAAAAGGGTATAAAAAATCAGCAGGGAAGCCGACTGGTGATCATACACGATATCACTGCACTCAAACAGACAGAAAGAGAGCTGATCTTAGCCAAGGAACATGCTGAAGAAAGCGATAAATTGAAATCAGCTTTTCTTGCTAATATGAGCCACGAGATCAGGACACCTCTGAACGGGATACTGGGTTTTACAGAACTGCTTAAAATGGATGATGTTACACCTGATCAGCAGAATGTTTACCTCGATATCATAAATAAAGGTGGAAACAGAATGCTCAGTATCATCAATGATATTATCGATATATCCAGAATTGAATCCGGACAGATGAAGATTTACTTTTCTGAGACGAATATTAATGAACATATTGAATCAATTGCTTCTTTTTTCAAACCTGAGACTGAAGCTAAGGGGATCGCTCTTAGATATGGAGATCTGTTAACTTCCGATGAAGCAACAATTAATAGTGATCCGGACAAGATTTATGCCATACTTGCCAATCTCGTAAAAAATGCGATTAAATTCACATCCTCAGGTTTCATTGAATATGGTTATGAGAAAAAGGGTAACTGGCTTGAGTTTTTTGTGAAAGATAGCGGTAAAGGCATCCCCCCGGAAGAAAAGGAATTCATCTTTGAAAGATTCAGGCAGGGCAGCGAATCACTCACAAGAAATTATGAAGGAACAGGACTGGGTTTATCCATCTCTAAAGCCTATGCAGAGATGCTCGGAGGCAAAATATGGTTCGAAAGCGAATATGGAAAAGGTTCGACATTCTATTTTAATCTGCCATATGATTCCTATTCCGAGCCTAAACCCATAATCAAGGATTATATTCAGGTAAAGTCAGTGGTTCAGAAAATTAAAAACCTCGTAATACTTATTGTTGAAGATGATAATCCTTCTGAAATATTACTTAGCAGATTAGTCCGGCCTTATTCCAGGAAGATTTTAAAAGTAACAACTGGAATTGAAGCTGTGGATGCCTGTCATAATAATCCGGATATTGATCTTGTACTGATGGATATTAAATTATCCGGGATAGATGGTTATGAGGCAACACAACGTATACGCAGCTTTAATAAGGATCTGATTATAATTGCACAAACTGCATACGGGCTCGTTGGTGAAAAAGAAAGAGCATTGAAGGCAGGCTGTACAGACTACATTTCAAAACCTATAAATATTGAGGTATTACTAGGTTTGCTGAAAAAGTATTTTGACAAATAACAAAATGAATTTCAGTG
>JGI20214J51088_10001745_pt1 | contig 14755 bp, 21 predicted proteins | sample WetSurMetagenome_FD_51088 | JGI IMG/M metagenome (IMG submission 51088) | reverse complement strand
CGATGGTGATCGCGGTGCGGACCAACACGTTCACCGGCAGGCTGAAGCGCCGCGGCCAGTTGCCGCAGTAAAAATTGAGGAACAGGGCCGGCACCAGGAAGAACACCGCCATCTCGCCGACATGCAGCCAGCGCCAATCGGGCGCGTTGATGAGGCGCGTGCCGCGGATGGCAGGCCCCCAGGTCAGCTCCTGGGCGAAATAAAGGAAGAAGTGCATGCCCCAGGCAATGGCGATGATCCCGAAGAAGGCCACCACCCGGCGCAGCCAGTTCGTTTGGATGAGCTTGAACGGGAAGCGTTCCCAGATGGTTTCCACCAGCCACACGGTGACCGTGCAGCACATAATCCAGGAAACGTGAAAGTTCCCTGAAACTGTGTTGGCGAATTGTTCCCAGTAGGGCGGCGCGATGGAGGTAAAATACTGCCAAGGGTAATACAGAATCCCCATGTGGGAATGCATGGTCATAAAAAAAACCAGCGTGCTCAGGAAAAACGTCATGACCAGAATGCTGATGCCCTTGCCCGGCTGGTTCATGTCCTGCCAGGGGACCTCCTCACAGGCCACCACCCACGCCGGGCTCAACCAGGAGGCGATGGCCGCGAACATCAGGCAGGCCAGCGAGGCGTATTCGAGGGCAAAGAACTCCGTCATCTTGGGCAGCTTCATCAGGTTGCCGGGGTTGAAGTAGGCGATCCCGTAGTTACCCAGGAGGGACTCGAAAAAACCCTTGATGAGCACCAACAGAATGACAACGGAAATCGCGGTGAGGACCACCCCTTTGATGATCGGATGGGTGTTTTCCAGCCAGCTGCGCTTGAATGGCCAGTAATTAAAGATATAGACCATCCAGATCAGCATGATCAGCCACCAGCGGGTGTACATGTAACCGACATAGGGCGTGTACATCCGCATCCAGCCTCGGGGATCCTGGAAGATCCACCACGTGGCGTAAAATACCACCAGGGTCAGCACCAGCGCCACAATGGCCGGGATCGGCTGCGGCCAGCGCTCAACGAGTTTGCGTTCTTCCAAATACCCTACACCGAAACGCTCCATTCTAGCCTCCTTTCGCAATCACGTTGGGTCCTTGGTCAACCGGCCCGGAATCCCGGGCTGTCCTTGCCAGCTTCTCATAACACGGGCGTGACAGTTCCTCGATGCGGCGTTTGGAAGGGCTTCCGAGCCACTCCGCCTCCATTTCTACCAGAGAAGGATTGAGCTTGGTTGACTGGAGACCGAGCCGCTGTGCTCAGACCCCAGGATCTTCGAGACCTTTTTCAAGGCCGGGGATCAGTGCAGCAAGGGCTCAAAACCCGCAAGTCAAGATTGTCATTAAGCAACAGCAATGCCGTGCTGAGAGTTTCGAGGATACTGATTTATCCTATTGATTTGCAATCGGATTATCGATTCGTCAGCGATTTGGCAAAAACACACAGGGGCAAAATATACCCGAGACCAAGACCTAAATGATGCAGATTGTTCCTTGCTGCTGGGGCAGAGCTGCCGTAATTTGGAAAAGACCATCTTTGCTGCCGGTCGCATCCCGTAAGGAGTTGGCCAAAAACAAGTTGCGCCGATTTGGATTTTCTCCATCCACGAAGGCACACAAAGAAGAGGAAACCGGAATCGTACTTGGATACCTTGAGCCTGGCGCAAGCTTTGCTATCTTCTGTCGTGAAACGTCGACGAGGGCATCGTCTCTTTTTAAGAAGAGGTGTGGCAGGAAGAATTGGGTGCCAGTTGAATGGGGACGGGCGGTGACATGAAGAAATCCTGCGAAACCAAGGGAAATGACATGGTTCCCGAAATTGCGGAAGGGCTTTCTGCCAGCCTGGAAGATTATCTCCAGGTGATCTTCCACCTGGAGGAATCCAATCGTGTGGCTCGCGCCAAAGAGATTGCCGATCAAATGAGCGTTCAACGCGCTTCGGTGACTGGGGCACTGAAGGCGCTGGCCAACCGGGGGCTTATCAATTACAGCCCTTACAGCCATATCACCCTCACCGCTGAAGGACGTTACATTGCGCATGATATCGTGCGCCGGCACAACACCCTGAGGGAATTCTTCATCGCCACCCTGCAGCTCGATCCGCAACAGGCCGAAGCGAACGCCTGCCGCATCGAGCACGCCATAGACGCTGTCGCTGTTGACCGACTGGTCCATTTCCTGGAATTCCTCAAATTCTGCCCGCGCACCAACCTGGAATGGCTGGATGGCTTTGCGCTCTACTGCCAAAGCGGGGCACAGGATTCGAGCTGCAGAGAGTGTCTCCGGGTATGTCTCGACCAAATCCATTGAGTTTCTTCCCGATAACAGGTAGAAGGCGAGGAAAAAAGCAAACTACTCCGCTGCGGCTGGGAAGCGGATCAAAGGGTCAGATTTCGGGGCAGAAACGGTCAGGATTTAGGTTATGAGCGCCTACGATTTGTCGCGATATTTAAGTTGGTTTCAATCTTACATCAAAGGCTTTTACTTTGGCACGGAGGAGGATGTCGCCAACATGGATCTTAAAAAGGATCATTCCCTGAGAGTCCTGCAGGAGGCCAGGATGCTCACCGACTCCCTCCAACTCGCTTCTCCGTTGGCAGATATCGTGCACATCGCCGCCCTGTTCCACGATGTGGGGCGTTTTCCTCAGTATCGAGAATTCAAGACCTACAATGACCGCAAATCCCTGAGTCATGCCCGCCTGGGAGTCGTTGTCATGCGTGGCACCGACATTTTGGACAGACTCTTGCCGGAGGATCGAAAATTGGTGCTGGGCACCATTTTTTACACAACCGCCCTGTTCTTCCCGTTCGCCTCTCCGCTGCACAATCTTTAGTCGTCCGCATTATTCAGGATGCTGACAAGCTCGATATCATCCCGACCGTAATGGCCAACCTGGATCTCGCAGCCGCTTCCAGCCGCGTGGTGTCGCTGGGGCTTTCGCTCGACTCAGATCACTATTCAGAGGCTGTCTACAAGAAAATCGCCAACCGCCAACCCGTGGATATGAGCGAGATGGTCTGGGTCAACGATTAGAACTGATGCTGTTGGGCTGGCTGCCAACCATTAATTTCCCGGCCAGCCGCAAGGCGGTGCTGGAACGAAGGTATCCTGAGCGCCTCCTGGCTATCCTTCCGCCACGGGAAGAACTGCTTGTACTTGGAGAGAACATTCGTTCATACCTGCTCACCGGGATTTAGGCGCCCTCAAAAAACCCCTCCAGGCAATCTAAGGATGTGACTTCTATGACTTGATTTCAAGCCCATCAGAATTCTCTGCAATTTCCGACAGCAAGTCTCTCAGGGTCGTTGCTTCCGTGGTGAAAACGTCAATCCCAAGGGCTTCCAGGGCGTAGCCAGCCCCCTTGCCATCGAGCGTCACCCGCGTCCACACTTCGTCAATGCCCATTTCGGACAAAAATTCGGCGGCCTTCACCCCGCGGTGGCGTTCAAGATTCCTGAAACTGTTCGCAACAAAAGTCTCAAATGCAGCATTTCCGTTGCGCATCTCTTTTTTGAGCACAGCAAAGAAGGGCGCCTCTCCGAAATGCTCGGACAAGACGGAGTCGAGTCCTGGCCGGGTCCCTTCCGGGCCATTCACCGGGGCGGCGATGTGGATGGAATCCTTTTGCTCCGGCTCGTAGTGAATGAGGATTCTATCTATGTTATGCCACCGGTCCAAAATGTCTTCTTCAAGGTGGGAAACCACAGCATGAGCGTCACGCAGAAGCCTCGCTTCCACCTTCACATTAGCTTCCACGAATTTATACCTTCCGGAACTCCGACCGCCCAGCGAAGTGACGCTCTTGACGAGAGGGTGGCTTGCCAGCACGGCGCGTATTTCATTCAGGGTGGCGTAATCGAGAGTGGCATCCAGAAGGACCTTCAAAGAGCCGATCAAGATGGTCAGACCCATGTACAGAACCAGTGCGACAACGAGAATCGCGGCATATCGATCGAGGGGAAAACCCATTTGCGTCCCGAGAATGGCCACCAGAATGGCCAGCGAGGAAAACATGTCGGTGGCAATATGTTTGGCATCAGCCACCAGGCTGGGTGAGCCTGCCTTCAAGCCGGCTTTCAATTCGTATCTTGAAAACAGATAGGACACGACCAGCATGAAAATCACCCCGGCAATCACCGGGCCAAGATGCTTGATAGCCCCGGTATGCCCTGCATGGATGGCTTCGTTGGCGATTTCGTACGCTGCAAAGAAGATGAAAAAGGATGACAGAAGCGCTACAAGGTTCTCAACCTTGTACAACCCGAGGGGGAAGGTCTTCGTTTTGCGATCCGAAATCAGGATTCCCCCCAGGATCGAAAGGGAAGATACAACGTCAGCCAGGGAGTGAACGGCATCCGCCTTGAGAGCCATGCTTCCCGATGCTTCGCCCAGAAGGTATTTGGCGGTCATGAGAAACCCGTTGACCAGGCAGGACAACAGTGCGACTTTCACATAGATCTTCATGTGCCTACAGGGGTTCTTCGCGTCGTAGCCAGCATCTGCGGTGTCGTCCTTTCCGGCACGACGGCATGTCTCCAGGGTTGGTTCGATAAATGTCCCGCCCTCCGCATTTGGGGCAGACCATCTGCCTGCCTCCCCCGAAAGGCACCTCCCAGCGATGATCGCACTTCTGGCAGAGAAACCCTCTTGCGGGCTCATCGTTCATGGCGTTTTCCCAGTCGACTCCTTACCTTGGATTAGAAGGTGAGAACCTTATCCGCTTCTATGGTCAGTGCGTAAAGATCGTCCATCCAGCCAATGGGGCACGTGCTTGATCCCTCCAGACCGTGGGATTTCATGCACACCCCTCAGACATAGAAATCTCCCTCGAATTGCTGGAGTTGCTCCATGACGTTGAACTGCTCGTTGCTGTTTTGCTCAAAAAGCACCCCTTTGCCGAGCATGAACAGACTGACCTCATCGCCCTTCTTGACGGCTACGTTTGACAGCCTGACGGCATTGTAGGCAGTCTCGGCATCATCCGTCGAGATAATAAACAGAACCTTCATAACGTGACTCCTTGATTCAAAGGTTTTCGGCCTGATAAACCAGTATAGCCAAGAGACCGGTATTAAGCAATGCTTGTGCCACATGTGGGTTTCGACCGGCGCCATCTTGGCTACGAACCGGACACGAACGGCATGGAGACATTCTGCACCCGCAAGCCCGCCTGAAAGGAGCGGAATGTCTCCATGAGGGCCTCCGGCCGGTGAGTTTCGTGATGGCTACAGGGTCTGACCTCTTGAAGAGGTCCTCATGGAACTCAAGGCCCATCTCCCCACCAAGCCCGACTACATTACGATCTCCGGTTCCGGAGAACCTACCCTCCACTCAGGGATTGGCAGCCTGATCAAGGCGATCAAGGCCATGACCTCTATTCCTGTGGCGGTCCGGACGAACAGTTCCCTGCTTTGGCTGCCGTAGGTGAGGGAGGCGCTATGCGGTGCCGATGTCGTCATTCCCTCGCTTGATGCCGGAGAGGAGCATCTCTTCCGACAGGCGAACTGACCCCATCGGGACATCACCTTTCATCGAATAATTGATGATCTCTATGAATTCCGGCGGTCTTTCGCCGGACAATGCTGGCTGGAGGTGCTTCTGCTTGGCGGCATCACAGAACTGCCGCATCCGGTCGAGCAGATTAGAGTGGGTCCCGCTCTCCACAATTCTTCCCTGCCGCACGACGATGATGAGATCCGAGTTGCCGATGATAGGCTTATGGTAGGGAACGACGATGATGGTTCGCATGAGAAGCGCAATCATGATGGTGAGCAGATGCGGCTCCGCCGTTCGCCACAAGGAACCACCGGCACTCACCAGCATAGCCGCCGGGGGCCTGCCCTGAATCACGTTGTTGAAGATGATCTGGATGAGCCAGGGTTCAAGCGCGGAGGGGCCCGCTTCGAGAGCAAGAGCCAGCAAGAGAGTGCCGACGAGGGGGCCCTCCGCCCTGAGAACCTGAACCAGTTGACTGCGATCCCAAGGCATAACTCACCTGCTCCCCGGCGACAGACCGAATCCGGGTCTGAGCCGACGGAACAGTCACTCAGTGGGCTGGTGCCTGGAATGGGCCAGGACAGCGATGGCACTGTTCAATCCTAGAAAGTAAGAGTTTGATATTCACCCATCAGATCAACGAGGAAAGGAGCCCCTTCAATGCGTACCCCCGGAACCATGTCATCGGGGGATAAGTACCTGTGATCCACTCAGGCCTTGCAGGCGATCATTTCACCCCCATGGCCCATCAGGTAATCAATGAAAGGCTTCATCTCCTCGCCCGTCGAGGCACGGACTCCTTCGGCCATGCCGAGTTGCGCCCAGTGTATGGCGTCGTCTATGAGGAAGACTTTCACGTCGTTTCCTTTCTCACAGGCGACCTTGGCAAACTGGAAGGCGCGCGTCGCCCGGCCTGCCTTCTCGAAACCGTTGGAGATGATAAAAAGCATCTTGGCCATTTCAATAACCTCCTTGTGAGCTGTGGTCTGTGGAGTACCTGGGCACTTCAGACCTTGATGTAGTGAAACCCTTCGCGCTGCCGCCGAATAATCTCGGGCAGTGCGTTGGGGACCGTCCGGATGTACTCCGGAAGCTTTTCAGGACGAAGATTCAGCTTGCGCAGAGATTCCTCGCAGGCCTCGATCTGGTGACCCGCATCCACGAACTCGACCATGGTCTCACGAAGATTGCGGTCACACGCCACACAAACCGCACCGGCAAAAATATCCGCCACAATGATCAACTCGAGATCGTTCGCGGCCATTTCCCTGCTGAAGGCAAGTGCCTGCCCGAGCACCAGGGACCACTTGTCCCGGTCCGAAATGTGGATGAGAACTTTGCACTCAGCCATTCTCCACTCCTTGAAAACGGATTAAACACGGTGATTTCTCGGCCAACCCCTTCTGAACCCACAGGCGCATGACGTCCTCGTTTTGCACTCTTGCCACAACCTTCTCGCCCGAGCGGTCGAGCACCGTCAGCAGGTCCCGGACGGTCTCCGGGTCACGAATATGAATCGCGAGAACTCTTCCCGGCTTCATGGAAGCGAGAGTCGACTTGACCATCAGCAGGCAATACGGTGCCATTATGCCAAACAGATCGAGCTGGTCATCCGCTTTGATCATAGACGCTCTCCTTGCCTGTCCACCTGACTCCTGACCCTCCCTGTTACCATTAGGCAAAAGCAATGCCAACCCTTCCAGTTTTCTTGATATCCTTAAAGTATCAATTATTTCAATCAATTGTACTGTAGGCGCGGAGATCGTCTTGTCTGTATGGAGGGGGTTGTGCTATTGAAATGACTAAACACTATGTTTAAACACAACACCCTTTGGGGGTAAGGTGATGGATGAGCAGGAGATGAATCGCTATCTGAAAGAGATCATCAATACCATGAACGATGGCGTGATGCTGATTTCGCCAGATGGTACCATTTTGATGGTGAATCGCGCCCTGGAGGAGATTTCGGGGTACAAGCGGGAGGAACTCCTTGGCATGTCGTGCTCGATCTTTCATTGCGATGTCTGTGAACTAGCTCGTTCTGAGGGAAAGGGACATTGGTGCAGGCTTTTCGAGGAGGGCTACGCCCACCGGAAATCCTGCTCTCTGATGCGCAAGGACCGCTCTTATGTCCATGTGCTCAAGAACGCCTCGCTCCTGAAAGACCCCGAGGGAAGAGTCCTGGGGGCGATCGAAACAGTTACCGACATTTCGGAAATCGACAAACGGGACCAGCAGATCGAACAGCTCTTTCGGTTGCTCGATGGCAATGCCGACTTTCAAGGTCTGGTGGGAAGGTCACCAGGTATGCGAAAAGTGTTTGAGATTGTCCGGAAGGCTGCCCAAAGTGACGCGCCCGTGATCATTTGTGGTGAAACGGGAACCGGCAAAGAGCTCGTAGCACACGCCCTTCACAATTTGGGGCAGCGGCGGCAGGGGCCCTTTATTCAACTCAACTGCGCTGCTCTGAGCGAGGCGCTGCTGGAAAGCGAGCTTTTCGGGCATGTCAAGGGGGCCTTCACCGGGGCTACCAGTCACAGGGAAGGGAGATTCGAAGCAGCTGACGGCGGCGATATCTTTCTGGATGAGATCGGCGATGTTCCCCCATCCATTCAGGTGAAGCTTTTGAGGACCCTGGAGTCGAAGCAAATCGAGCGGGTGGGGGATAACCGCCCCATCAAGGTTGACGTTCGAATCATCACCGCAACCAATCGCAACCTGGAACGGCTGGTTTCCGAGAGGAAGATTCGGGAAGACTTCTTCTTCCGCATCAACATTATCCCTATCCATCTGCCCGCCCTTCGCGAACGTCCGGACGACCTGCCGCTGCTGGTAGAGCACTTCATGCAGCAGCTTCGGGCGAAAAGCGGCAAGAACATAGCGGGAGTGAGCGCTGAGACCATGGAGCTTCTCATGAGTCATCAATGGCCAGGGAACGTGAGGGAGCTCAGGGGTGTTCTGGAGCATGCGTTTGTTATCGCCGAAAAGGGTCCGATTGCTCCCGAGCACCTTCCGGCTCAGATGAAGTCGCCCGCAGGCGCCTGGGAAGCTCGGGATCGCCGCTCGACCTCAGCCGTGCAGGATGAGAAAGCGGTTCTTGTTGAAGCACTCATCAAGTGCCGTGGCAATCAAACGAAAGCTGCGCGCTTACTGGGAGTGAATCGTGTCACCATCTGGCACCGCGTAAAAAAGCATGGAATCGATATCAATGACCTGTTTCAAACATGACCCGGGCATGCGGGCGCAACTCGTGCCGAAAAAATTGCCATGAGCTTAACAAGCCGAAAGCCTCTTTCCTCCTCTTGACCTTCCACTCCAAATCTTCGAGGAGCTTCTCAAAGGGAACATCTTGAGACAGTGGGGGGCATTTTGTTCCCGCACCAATCGGTGATGCTGCCGGCAGCACGAGCAAGATTGGTGGAGAACATGTGCCGTCACCTGTTGGCATGCATCTTGCCCATGGAAATCATCAAGTGTCAGCTAGAAACTTGGTGCCGGAGCTTGCTCGCATTGTCGGCATATGCTGCTTGAAGAGCGGTCTCTGCGGCTTGCCTTTCATGGGGGCTTGCTTCGAAAGACCACTACTTGGAAGGACCCTTTCACCCAAGGAGGAACAGACATGCCAGGTGGAGACAGAACCGGTCCGCGAGGACAGGGATCCATGACGGGCAGAGGTCAGGGCTGGTGTCGTGGTGCATGGGAGGGTGGATCGCCCGGAGGATACTGCGGGCCACCCCGTGCTTTCGGATCGGGCCGCGGCAGAGGCTGGAGGCACTGCTACTACGCAACGGGGCTTCCGGGATGGGCCAGGGCAGGAAGAGGCCGATTGGGGGCTTCGGACTGCTCGGCGTGGGCTCCCCAGGACGAGCTCAACTATCTCAAAGACTACACCCAGGGGCTTGAAGAGGCACTCAATGCCACCAGGACGCGAATGGCTGAGCTCGAGCAAGCCCAAAAGGATGAGTGACAGACCCCGTTCAATGGTCCGGGAGCAGTCGAAATGCGCTTCCGGACCAACGCGCTTCTGAGGAATTGATAGTTACCGAGCGAATGGACCCTTATCGGAAAGGTACCTGAATGAAGATTGCCATATCAGCTTTGGAACCAAATTTGGATAGTGAGGTATATCCTCGCTTTGGACGAAGCCAGTATTTCATCCTGATTGATCCCGAGACGATGCAGTTTGAGAGCTTGACGAATCCCAACATCGAGGCCTCGGGTGGCGCTGGAATCAGCACGGCTCAGCTCATTTACAATAAGGGTGCCTCGGCGGTCATCACCGGCACTATCGGCCCTAAAGCCCAACAGGCACTCGCGGCAGCCGGTGTCCGCATGTTAACGGGGGTGAGCGGGACCATCCGTGACGCCATTGCGAATTTCAAAGCGGGCAAGCTTTCGGGTGGAAGTGGCTCAGAAGCGGATGCGGGAATCGCGGGAGGTGCAGGAACGCGTGGAGGAGGAGGTATGGGACGAGGTATGGGAATGGGTGGCGGCAGTGGTAGAGGTGGTGGCACGGGTCGCGGTATGGGCCAAGGCATGGGATGTGGGGGCGGAAAGGGCATGGGAATGGGATCTGGACGCGGAGGAGGCGGTGGCATGGGTCGCGGCATGGGATCTGGGGGCGGAGGAGGCGGTGGCAGAGTTGCTCCTCGCGAAGGGGACGTTGAGCCACGGTCCGGTACCATGAACCAGCCGAGCGGTCCGGATGAGCTGTCCTCTCTAAAACAGCAGGCCAAGAAGCTCGCTGACGAGCTCACTCGAATCAGGCAGCTCATCGAGCAGAGGGAGAAGCAATAAGGGCAAGTTAGCGAAAGATGATAAGCAAAATTCTGCGCCAGTTGAATGGGTGTGGGAGGTGTAGGTATTTCGTTGTCCGGTATGCCTGGTGGAGAAATGGTGAGGTCTAGGAAATCATGAAGGATGTCTACCACTCGTTGCAGGAAAAAGCCTATGAACTGGCCGCTTTCAACAAGTTGTTACAAGGAACGGTAAGAGTGAAGGCGAAGGTGCTGAGTACGGAAGAGGCCATCGGAAACCCGGATGAAGACGACTTTCCTCTTCAGAAAGGGAAGGAGCGGCTCATGGAAGCGGAGTTCCTCGATGCTCGCGGCCAAGCCTTTACGGACCGTTTTGGCGGCTTTGAAGGGACGGTGACGGAGGTGCTCTCCAGCCGACTGGAAAACAACTACCGACGCGCAGTCTTTGTGGCCACCTTGAATGCCATGATGCGTCGTCTCGGCCTTGCTGATAAGACCATCCACTGCCGTGATAAGGAGCCGGCGCTCTGTGCCGGTGAACTGGCTGTTTATCTTCAGAATCGCTATAAGGGGGCTAGGATCGCCCAGGTGGGGTTTCAACCCCGGATGATCGAGGCTCTGAGCCGTAGGTTTCCCTTCAGAGCCGTTGATCTCGACCCCGAAAATATCGGTGCTCGCCCGTTTGGAATAACAATCGAGGGGCCTGCAGCGACCGAAGATGCGATCCAATGGGCAGACGTTCTTCTGGTGACCGGATCGACTCTGGTAAATGGAACCATTGGGTCCTTTCTCACCGAAAAGCCGGTCATCTTCTACGGAACCACCATCGCCGGTGCGGCCTGCCTTATGGGATGGGAGCGATTTTGCGGCTCCGGACACTGAAGACAGCTAAAGAATTTACGGGGGTGAGTAAGTATGGGACTGCACGAAGCGATGGCTGCCATCGCGGCCAAGAATAAAGACCAATTGACTTATACGGACGTGGCAGATACATACATTTACCATGTCCGGGTCGATTTTGATCCTGTGGGCATCAAATTCTGCTCCGACGAAGCCGAAATCTCTCGATACAGAATCAACGCCAAAGCGAAGGCCAGACTTACCTATTGCCAGCACCTGGCCATGGCCCGGGGTGGACATAAGGCCATGTATATGCCGGCGGATATGCTGTTGTGCGAAAACGCGGAACCGGTGTTCGGCTTCCGGGAGTTGGACAAGGAGAAAGACACAAAAAGACACATGAAGTATCTGAGGAACGAGGAACTGGCCTGGCAAGCACCGCAGGGCAAAGCCAAGCTGCCTATGGGGAATTACTGCGGCATCTACACCGCACCCTTGGCCATGTTTGACGAATCGGGAGTCGATCCGGACATCGTCTTTTTTATGCTTCTGCCTTATCAGGCTTATCACGTTCTCAACGATTATATGGCAGCCACCGATCGCAGCAGCCTCACCTTCAATCACACTCCCAATTCCGCGGTGTGTTCCGGTTCAGTATGGGCCTTTAACAACGATACGGCCAATATGACCACAATGCGCGCCGGCAGCAAAGCTTCCGGCAAAAGCGACATGTCGATGATGAATCTTTTTGTTCCCGGAACGCAGATCAAGCAAAGCGCTGCCCAATTGCTGAAACGAGTCACTGAAATGGGCGGTCCTTCCGTCTTGGGAAAAGGCGGTGAACCTTGGCCGGGAATGGACGTCTGCAAAGGTTGCTCACTGTTCAAATACGAAACGGTGATCCAGACCTGTTGACCAGAATTTGACCTTACAGCGTATGGGCAAGGAACCATAACGATGAGCCATTGCGCAAAATGCGGTACCTCAATCGAGGGCCAGGAAGCCTATGAATTCGCCGGCGAATCGCTGTGCGAGGATTGTTACCTGGAGCAAAGGGTAAAGCCCATCACGTGTGATCCCTGGGCTGTATACACTGCCAGGAATACCAGCGGAAAGGCCCGGCAACTGACCGACATCCAAGGACGGATTCTGAAGCTGCTCGAAGAAAAAGGACCCCTTCCCGCCCCCGAGATCTGCCGCCAACTCAACATAAGTGAACCACAATTTGAAAACAACTTCGCCACGTTGCGGCACATGGAGCTTGCCAGGGGCTTCAAGGATGGCGATAAAGTCTGCTACACTCTTTTCTGACTACCTGCAGAGGCCCGGTCACTTCCGGCAGATCATGTGATCCTGGAGTGGAAAAGGACAAGGTCAAGGTGGCCGAAGGCCCGGCCGTATGGGCGGCCGGACCCTCGGCAACTGTGTTTGTCCGCAATGCGGGTAGAGGGAACCACACGAACGCGGCGTGCCTTGCGTCGAGTGCAAATGTTCGAAGTGCGGAACCGTCATGACAAGGCAATAACAAACAATCCTCAAATAAGGAGAAACACCCTCATGGAACAGCAAGACAGACTTCCCTTCATCGGCGAAAAGGCTCCGTCCTTCGTTCTCGACTGGTTCATGGTCCTCAAGAAGTGTCCGAAATGAAAGGAATCGGAATCATCATCTGTGCCCGTTACCGGGATTGTGGCGGCGGCAAATGCTTCCGCGCATTGCGCGAGCGACGCGGAGCATTTTCGATCTACCCCGCCGAAGAACGCGTGGAAATCATCGGCTACTCGTCCTGCGGCGGCTGTCCGGGGGGCAATGTGGAATATGTGCCGGAGGAGATGAAGAAAAACGGCGCCGAAGTAATCCATCTGGCTACCGGCTTGGTGGTGGGTTATCCACCATGCCCGAATATCCGCCGTTTCAAGGCATTCATCGAAACGATCTACAGCTTGCCCGTGGTCATCGGTACCCATCCCATTCCGCAGAAATACGTGGACGCCCACAGCAAACTTCCTTTTTGGAAGGAGCACAATATCGCGGAGATCGCTCAGCAGCTTCTGATAGAGCCTGATGAGATCAAGACCGCCTACAATTGAATGAGGGAGATAATGGGCATGAGTGAGGCCGTCATCACTTACAAAACCATTGGTGTGATCCGCAGCGAACATCATGCCGCAGAGAAGACACCGATCCAGCCGACCTATGCGAAAGGCCTGCGAGACCTGGATGGATTTTCGCACGTTTATCTGATCTATCACTTCCATCAGTCGGGATCTGCGAGGTTGACGGTCAAGCCTTTCCTCCAGGACGTCGAACGCGGCATATTCGCAACGCGAGCGCCTTGCCGCCCCAACGCCATCGGGCTGAGCGTGGTTGAACTGGTGAGTCGCGAAGGGAATGTACTCCATCTTGATGGAGTGGACATACTGGACGGCACGCCGCTTCTGGACATCAAGCCATACACGGCCAGGTTCGACTGTATCGTGACGACGCGCAACGGCTGGCAGGACGAGGTGGACGAGGAGACCGCCCGGCGGCTCGGTCGGCGGGGATATGACGGATGAAAACGTCTCTCGATTGCATTCCCTGTTTTATCCGCCAGGCCTTGGACGCCGCCAGGCTGGTGTCTGCGGACACCGCTGTCCATGAACGAATTCTCCGGGAAGTGCTGCGCTGGGGCGGCGAGATGGACATGGATCAACCGGCTCCCGTCATGGGGCAACGCATTCACCGTCGGCTCCGCCAGATCGTCGGCGTGGAGGACCCTTACCGCGAGGTAAAAGATCATCAGAACCGCATGGCTTTAGCTCTCCTCCCCGAGCTAAAAACCAAGATAGAGGCCGCGGCAGACCCTCTGGTCATGGCATTGCGCCTGGCCATTGCAGGAAATGTGATCGACATGGGAGTGAACGGTAACGTGACGGAGTCCGATGTGCGCGAATCCGTCAGTCAAGCCCTGACAGAGCCTTTCGTTGGGGATCAGAATGAATTCTGTAAAGCTGTTGCCGAGGCTCAACGCATCCTCTACCTGGCCGATAACGCGGGCGAGATCGCCTTCGACCGCCTGCTCATCGAACAGCTTGCACCAGCGCGGGTGACCGTCGCTGTGCGGGGTGGCCCGGTCATCAACGACGCCACCATGGCCGACGCGCGGGCTGTTGGGCTTCACGAAATCGTCGAGATCATCGACAACGGCTCGGATGCTCCGGGCACGCCACTTGACGATTGCAGTCAGGAGTTCAAGCGGCGTTTCACCGAAGCTGACCTGATCCTTGCCAAGGGACAAGGCAACTTCGAGACGCTCAGTGATGAGCCCCGCAACATCTTTTTTCTCTTCAAGGCAAAGTGCCCCGTCATTGCAGAGCACGCGCGAGTACCGCTAGGATCTCATGTATTGACAAGGTCTCGTGCCGGATTCTCGGACTCAGGAGATTTTTCAGATGCCAGGGAATGACGGAACGGGGCCATACGGTCATGGCCTCATGACAGGCGGAGTATCCTGATTCTATGCCCGGATGCACACATGTCATGATTTTCGCTGTCGCTCCCGCAAGGGATGATTGGCGGATCGCAGAAACATACTCCAGAGGGAAATTGTTTGTGTAATCTCTGCCGGAATACCAAGTGCGCTTTCTGAGTCTGATCGAAAAGACCATGAATCTGAAGAATTCCAGT
>JGI20214J51088_10001744_pt1 | contig 14755 bp, 16 predicted proteins | sample WetSurMetagenome_FD_51088 | JGI IMG/M metagenome (IMG submission 51088) | reverse complement strand
ATCTACTTTGCAGCGATCTCCTTTAGCGATCTGCGCAAGGTTATGGCAGTACAGGGCCCGGAGGCGTGGTTTCGCATCCTGCTCTTCGTCAGCCCCATCGTCCTCTGGCTTATCTGCCTCTTCTTTGCAGTGCGGGTCTTCACTCCGAAGAACTACGAGACGAACCTCAGCTCACCAGAGCTTGCCGAGCAGCTCTACCGGGATCTGGTGGGCTACAAGCACAGAAATCTGAAGCGGGCCTACTGGGCGCTCCTGGCCGGATTTGTGCCGCTGGTAGTATCTGTGGTGTGTTACCTGCGCTTCCTGGACGGGTCGGGCTAAGGTCGTTTCTCTTTCTTTGCATAATTGCCTTTAGATGATAATTCTTAAATTCCAAGGAGACTAAAACCAGCTCATGAAATACACGATCGTTCTTGAACCACAGGAAGAAGGAGGCTTTACAGCCCGCTGCTTGGAACTTCCCGGCGCTATTACTCAAGGCGAGACCAGGAGAGAAGCCATCGAGAACATAAAGGAGGCCATCGGTTTAATTCTTGAAGTGCTGAGGGAAGATATGGAAAGCCTGAATCGAGCCAATGCAGAGGTCTTCCAGGTAGAGCTTGCAGATGTCTGCTAAATTGCCGATCCTCTCGGGCATACAGTTGATAAAAATACTGGCGAAAAAAGGTTTCATCATTAGGCGACAGTCTGGAAGCCATGTGATCCTGCAAAAGAATGAAAGAGTTTTTTCGGTTCCACTTCATGACGAACTGAAGAAAGGGACACTAAATGGAATTCTAAAACAAGCAGGATTGGATATTGGAGATCTGGAAAAATAAAAATTATGATAATATGAAAAAAAATCTGCGTGAAAACCTCCCCATCGATATCATCACTTGCAGTGGCACTCTGCAAATGTCACCTTCATCGTCTTGGGGTCGCGGATGACCGTGTTCAGCTGGCATTTCTTGCCTGGCTCGCATCCGCCCACGCATTTGCCCAGTCCGTAATCGTACCAGCATCTCACAGGCTCAGGCGTCCTGAAACAGTACCTGAATAGCCCTGCCGCAGCGTCTATTGTGCCGCAGATGATAGGCTTGCCGCTGGCATCCAGACAGTTCTCCTTGAGGCCCTTAGCTACTGCTTCCTCTTTGCTGGCGCAGACGCATCCGGTCGGACACTCTACAGTCGGAATCTGATAGCAGAATTTCGGATAGCCGCGTGGATCTTTGCCGCATTCCTTCTTCACATCGGCACAGAATTTGCTGTATCCCATCTTCCTGGCTTCGTCTTCAGTGAGACAGGTGCATCCATCCGGACATCTGCTGGGGGGCGAGAAGCAATACAGCGGCCGCTTATTCGGGTCGTAGCCGCAGGGTATCCTCTGGCCGGAGCAGAGGTTGTATCCAGCCTCTTTGGCCTTCTCTTCAGTCATGCAACTGCAGCCCTGCGGGCATTTGGACTTGAAGCAATATTTGGGCACGACCCCATTAGGTGTCTTTTCTTCCCCACAGGGAGTAGCCTGGCATCTATCGAAATTACCCTCGCCGAACATCTGGGTCGCACCGGCGACGGTCAGGCACTGGCAGCCCGCGGGGCAGGGTTGCTGACCGCACGCCGGAAGGATCATCATCGACAACGAGGCCAGGATTACAAAGAGCAGAGATACTCCAAACCATCTTCTGTTTTGCATTTTATTCATCTCCTTGGGACTTTTTCGGGGTGCTTCTCCGGAAATAGTGGTTATTCAAGCTCTTTCTGCAGACCCTGGATCGACTGGTAAACACCCTCAGACATTAATCACATAATATAATCTATAATGTCCGCGATTATTTATCAAGTTAATCCTCGTAATTAATGATTAACAAATGATGATTGGATTGAAAAATGAAAAATGGTTGGCCAGCCCCGGATTCACCAGCGAGATGCACCCGCAAAATGGAAAATCAAGATGCACCACCATGGTGCACCAACATTGCGCATTACCAGGATGCGCCGCCATCAAATCGGAATGAAGCCGTTATCTATGGCAATCTTCTGGCCTTCATGGCTCAGAATATAATCGATAAACGCTTTTGCGCCTGGCGAGGGCTCGCCCAGAGTTATGAAGTAGAGCTTTCTTGCCAGAGGATAGGCCCCGCTCTTTATGCTCTCAATCGAAGGCTGGACGTCATCCAGAGCAATCACCTTTGTATCACCCTTCATGACGAAGCTGAATCCCATGTAGCCGATGGCATTGTCGCTGCGCTGCGTGCTGAACTTGACCTCAGAACTCTCCCCGGCGTCGTAAGATACCGCAGGAGTCTCTGCCTCCAAGCTGCCCATTATTATCTCATTGAAGGTGTCTCTGGTTCCCGAGCCCGGCCTTCTGCCAATGGCAAATATCTCCGTGTCCGGCCCACCCAGCTCCTGCCAGTTGGTTATGTCGCCACGATAAATCCGTCTGACTTCGTCACTGGTTAGCGTTGTGACTCCCGCTTTATACACGTCAGGACTTACCACCAGACAGATGGCATCATATCCCACAGGCAGCTCGATAAAACGGACCGTCGGAGTCTCATACCTCTGCCGCTCTTCCAGTTTGATCTCTCGGGAACTCATGGCAATGTCGGATCTGCCTTCGGCCACGTCCACGATTCCCACTCCGCTGCCGCCCGATTTCACATTAACCGTGTAATCATCCTGCAGCATGTTGAATTCCTCGGCGGCAAGCTCAGCCATGGGCATGACCGTACTGGACCCTGAGACTGCAACCGTTACCTCTCTGGCATCACCGGCCGCTCCGGCCATGATGAAAAACAACAACAACATCGACAGCGTGCTCTGGGCATTCATCAGAACTGATTTGCCATACTATTATGTAAGCTTGATGTTTGCATGAGGGCTATGCAGGTATGAAGCCCTCATCCACGGCAATCTTCTGGCCCTCCGGCCCCCGTACAAAGTCTATGAACGCCTGTGCACCGCTCACCGGCTTTCCAAAGGTATAGAAGTACAGATGCCTGTGCAGCTCGTAGAAATCCAGCTTGATGTTTTCATAGGTGGGCATGATTCCGTCGAAAGCTATGCCATCGGCTCCTCCGCCCAGATAATTGAATCCCAGATAACCTATGGCCTTGTCGCTCCCTGCTATGGCGGTCTTGACCTCCGCTCCTCCAAAGGCAACCGTATCAACCCCCGGAGTCTCAGCATCTTTGCTGCCCAGGATGATCTCATTGAAGCTGTCCCGGGTCCCGGAGCCCTCCTCTCGTGATATCACATAAATATCCGCATCCGGGCCGCCAAGCTCCTTCCAGTTGGTGATATTTCCGGAATAGATATCTCTGACCTGCTCCCGGCTCAATCCCTTGACGCCTGCCTGGTAAATCCTGTCGCTAACCGCCAGGCTGATGCCATCCTGCCCCACCAGGAACTCCTCAAAGGAGTCTCCAAATCGTTCCTTCTCATCATCGGTTATCTCACGCGAGGCCATGGCGATGTCGTTCTTGCGCTCGGCGATTCCCAGAATCCCTGCCCCGGTACCGCCGGCTGAAATCGTCACAACATAATCATTCTGCTGAGAATTGAATTCCTCTGCCGCAACCTCGGCCAGAGGCATCACGGTTGATGATCCCGAGACGGTTACATCCTTGGCCGTTGCCGAGACTGTGACATTCTCAGCTGATGCAGAACAGACGATGACCAAAGCGAGCAGCACGATCGACATGATGACTATTATTTTTCTAATGAGCCCCACCATGAAGAATTGCATCGTCAAAATATGTAAAGCTTATCGTCGCATTTTGTCATCACACTGACAATTTTGGATCTGTTTCAGGCTCTTTCGTAAAGCGTAGTCCTCTGAACCGCCTTCTTTCCCCGCGCCTCAATGAGCTCTATCAGCTCGGCGGCGGAGATGCTGGGCTGCTCTTTGCTGTTGCGGGCGATTGCCTCATCCATGAGAGTTCCTCCCAGGTCGTTGGCCCCCCAATCCAGGGCGGCAGCTGCTGCCCCGCGGCCCAATTTCGTCCAGCTCGCCTGGATATTGGTGATGTTGGGATAGAGGGCAACCCTGGCCAGAGCATGCATTTTGAGGCGGTCCAGAAGGTCGGCACCCCTGGCAATCCTGCCAAGAGAGTTATTGCTTGCGATAAACGGCAGCAGAACCATTTCCGTAAATCCGCCCGTCTCAGACTGGATCTCCTTGAGGATTTGCAGGTGGCTCAGGCGATCGGCCAGGCTCTCGACATGGCCGAAGAGCATGGTCGAGGTGGTGGGAATTCCAAGAATGTGGGCGGTCGTGATTATCTCCCGCCATTTCTCGGTATTGATCTTGCTCGGGCAGATCTTCTGGCGCACTGAGTCGACGAGAATCTCGGCAGCAGTCCCGGGCATGGAGCCCAGGCCGCTTCTCTTCAGCTCCTTCAGGGCATCTGAGACCTCAACGCGGGAGTTCTGCGACATGTGCAGAACCTCCATGGGAGAGTAGGCATGCAGATGCATCCTGGGATAGTCGCGGTGCAATATCTCCAGGATCTGGCAGTAGTCCTCAAGATGCATTCTCGGAGAAAGTCCCCCTTGCAGACAGATTTCAGTAGCGCCGAGGCGCTCCGCGTCACCGGCGCGCTGCAAGATCTGCTCACCGGTCAGGGAGTAGAGGCTGTTATGCTTGAATGAACAGAATTTGCATGTTCCAATGCATTCGTTTGTGAAGTTGATATTCCTGTTTATGATAAAAGAGACCGTATCCCCGCAGCTCTTCTCGCGTAGAAGATTGGCCAGCCGGAAGAGCCGCAGAGGCTGCTGCCATAGCGTTTTCAGTTCATCCTGATCGGAAGACATGTTAGCGGAAAACGAGGCAGTTTCCGCATTGTCCGAGGCTTCTGAGATCATTGATAGTTCTCACTCTCTTTCTAATCTTCTTTCTTTGGGCATCTGGCTGACGAGTTTGCCATGTGAGTATAGACCGCACCCAAGTATATCCCCTCTATAAAAAACTACCACATAGCCGGCCTCACATTCCGATTCGATGGCCTGGGTGCCACCTTCCAGAAAGATCCTGGCCCCGTCGCTTTTCAGGTTCATGGTATTCCGGCTGGCAAAAATGCCGAAGACCTGCAGAGCCGAGGTGGTGGGCTTCCAGGGCCGGTCTTTGCAGTTCATGATGCGCATGCCGATGGCCTCGTAGCTCAGCGCGGGAAGATCCACATCGCTCACGGCCCAGATGCTCTTTGCCTTGCGAAAGAACCTGTAGCCCGAAAAGGACTGCTCAGGGACTGCAAACCGCTCCAGCCAGAGCTTTGTGATGATAGAGCGCTCCAGCGGCTCGAATACGTTCCTAACTCTTGATGATCCTGGCGACATAAAAGCCTCCTGTGTCATTGATATGAGGATAGTAGCGGGCGGTGGCAGACAGCTCTTCCATGAGCCTCTTGCCTTCCCATTCAACAATTCCCGGACACTCCTTCAGGCCTGCAATTTTCACCTTTTCCAGCCGGAAGGCCCCGCTATCTATGCTATCTCCACTATGCCCGCCTGAGCTGCAAGCCCCTCCAGCTCCGCCTGCCCACCCAGCCCCGCTATCTCCGCAATCCCTGTTGTCTCCGCAATTCCTGCCTTCTCCCCTCCCACTCAATGCCTCCTGCACCACCAGCTCGTTTTCCTCCGGGGCGTAGGTGCAGGTGGAGTAGACCACGACGCCACCGGGCCTGACAAGGCGCAGTGCGTTCTTGAGAAGGCCGACCTGCAGCGCCTTCAGGCCCAGGGACCTCTCCCTGCTGCATCTGGCCAGGGTTCCGGGCCCTCTTCTCTCCCGGCCCTCGGATGAGCATGGAGCATCCACCAGTATTCGGTCAAAGCTGCCGCGGGGAAAGCGGCGGCCGTCATAGCGGGTTATGGCCACATTGACAACGCCCAGCCGCTCGCAGTTGGAGCGCAGGGGGGCGATCCGCCCCAGGGAGGGCTCATTGGCGATCACAAGTCCCCTGTTGTCCATCATCTGGGCAATCTGAGTGGTCTTGCTGCCCGGAGAGGCGCACATGTCCAGAATGCGCTCTCCTGGCAGGGGGTCGAGAACGAGGGGTGGGACCATGGATAGCTCCTCTTGAATGTGAATCTGGCCGAGGAGGTTTTGCAGGAGCTTTCCGGGGCTCTCAGAGTCCAGCTTCAGTCCCAGAGGGTACCAGTCGAAGCTCCGAAAGACGACTCCATCTTCCCGCAGCCTTTCCAGGAGCTTTTCTGGCTCTATCTTCAAAGTGTTGATGCGGGCGGAATTGTAGAGAGGCTGGGATTGAATGGCACGGAAGGCGGCATAATCCGGCACTATTTCCCTGTATCTGTCCAGGTGGTCCATGAGAAGGAGGACGGTATCATGGCAGAAATAAATTGGCATTGCATGAGCAAAAGGATTTAATAGTCGGATAGCGAGCAACGAGATCGCGAAAGATGGTTCGTGGCTTATCAAGGACGGTGACGCATTTTGGCGAATTACAATGCAGATCGATCCTCAATGGGCACCCCTGCCCCGATTGAGGTCGGAAAAGAGTATGATGTAACTATTGAGGACATTGCCAGAGAGGGCGACGGCATTGCCCGCGTAGAAGGATTTGTGATCTTCGTGGCCGACACCAAGGTTGGCGACGCGGTCAAGATCAAGATCGATAAGGTAATGAGAAGATTTGCCATCGGACATAAAGAGTGAATTTAGAAAAATAGAAAAATTCAGTTGATGGGGTCAAAGATTATCTGACCTTGACCTATATTTGTTTGATTTTGCGGTGTTTATCCATCGAATAGAATGAATTTTAAATTAATTTTATTTTCGAAGATGAAGACGCTTTCGACTGGAATGGGCCTGTGCTCTTTATCTCTCAGGCCGGATCGATCCCGCCGAAGGGCCGAATCAGAAGATCCCTCTCCGGGCTTTGCTTTTCAGGGTGGAGAGCTTTTGCAGGGCGTCTTCCAGAGTGTCTTGCTTTTTGGCGAAGTGGAAGCGAACCAGGTTCTTCACATCCTCCCGGAAGAAGCTGGAGCCGGGAACTGCCGCCACCCCAACCTCTTTTGCCATCCATTCGCAGAAGACTGTATCATCCGGACAGCCGAATTCGGATATGTCCATCATCACATAATAGGCTCCCTGAGGATGCGTGTAACTGAGGCCCACCTCATCCAGCCCCTTTGTGAAATAGTCTCTCTTCTCTGTGTACGTCTCACGAAGCTCTTCATAATACTCATCAGGAAAGCCGAGCGCCGTTACCGCTGCCTCTTGCAGTGGTGCGGGAGCGCCCACCGTCAGGAAATCGTGCACCTTTCTCGCTCCATCGATTATGGCCGGAGGGGCGATCAGGTACCCCAGCCTCCAGCCGGTGATGGAATAGGTCTTGGACAGAGAGCTGCAGGATATGGTCCTCTCGAACATGCCAGGCAAAGATGCAAAATAGATATGCCGGTATGGCTTGTAGACGATATGCTCGTAAACCTCATCAGTTATTACGAATACGTCATACCGGTCCGCCAGCTCTGCTATGAATTGCAGCTCCTCCAGAGTGAAGACCTTTCCGGTGGGATTGGAGGGATTGCACAGAATCAGCGCCTTGGGCCTCTGCTCGAATGCCGCCGTCAGCTCTTTTTCATCAAACGAGAAATCAGGAGGATGGAGCGGCACAAAGATGGGCTCGGCACCGGAGAGAATGGCATCGGCACCGTAATTTTCGTAGAACGGCGAAAAGACGATAACCCTGTCACCGGGATTGCAGACGGTCATCATGGCAGACATCATGGCCTCAGTGCTCCCGCAGGTGACAACGATCTCCTTCTCCGGGTCGATGGTCAGGCCCATAAACCGGGTCTGCTTTCTGGCCAGCGCCTCCCGGAAATTCTGCGCCCCCCAGGTTATTGCATACTGGTGAGGACCATTTCTGGCCGCATCCTCCAGGGCACGCAAAAGAGGCTCTGGCGGCTGAAAGTCAGGAAATCCCTGAGAGAGGTTCACAGCCCCGTAGGCGTTGGCAATTCTGGTCATCTTGCGGATGACGGATTCTGTAAAGTGCTCCAGGCGGCGGCTCGTTGTCGGCATAATGCAATTGACCTCTGTGGCATTAGAAACCCAGTAAGTTCTAGATTAATCTGTGGGTCTGGCTCTGCGATAAAGCAATTTCGCAGAGCTGCCGCCGCCCGCTGATGCCCTGACATCATTGATCTGCATCCCATTGATCTGCTTCCCAATTAGCCGTTGCACCATTGCGGAAAGCTCTAAATAATAACAGCAAAGAAAAGTCGAGCACGATCTGAAATGGACTATAACGACTGCCTTAAATTCGCCAATGATAACCCGGTCAGCTTCATAGCCACAATAGAGGGAAATGCCCCCAGGGTGCGGGCCTTCTTGATGTGGTTTGCAGACGAAAGCGGCTTTTACTTTCACACTTCAGCGGCAAAGAATATCAGTAAGCAGCTAAAGAACAATCCCAATATCGAAGTCTGCTTCTATCATGCTGGCGGGGATATCATGGCTAAGAACATGATGCGCGTCACTGGAAATGTTGAGTTTATGGACGACTCCCGCCTCAAAGCCCGGCTTCTGGAGGAGAGGCCGTTTCTCAAGGCCATCGTAAAAGGTCCAAACGACCCGATGCTGGCCATATTCCGCATTCATGAGGGCGAAGCTCATTTCTGGAGCATGGCCGACAATTTGAGGGAAGCGGATATTCCCCGGATAAAATTCGGATGAAAGAGGATTCGAATGAGATGAGAAATCGCCAAAGATTATGCCGCTAGAGCCATATGATTATCTGCGCATACAGATCCAGATGGATTTTCAATGCCAGCGCTGCGGCCATTGCTGCCAGGTTGCCGATCCCATTGATATTTATCCCAAAGATATTCGCAGGCTGGCAAGCTTTTTTAATATCTCCGAGGACCAGGCCATCAAAGAATACACAATTCCTCACCCCAGCGAACCCGACCTTCTCGCCTTCAAGGATTCTTCTCCCTGCCGGTTTTACGATGCCGGCCAGAGAGGATGCAAGATCTATCAGGCGAGGCCCATGGTCTGCAGATGCAGCCCCTTTCTCAGCCCGGGCCAGATCGGACTTGAGGGAGTGGAGATCTATGAGGACTGCCCTTCCTCAGAGAAGAGCTACATAAGGATTGAAAGAGATCTGGATATTTTGCTTGCACCCAGCGCCAAAACGCAGAAGAAGCTGGAGAAGGCGTTAGCCAGGATGATGCAGATAGAATGAACTGAAATGAAATCCGATGTAATCGTAATAGGAGCAGGCCCGGGAGGGTCTATGGCTGCCAAAGCCGCGGCAGAATCGGGCCTGAGCGTCCTTCTCCTGGAAAAGCGGCAGGAGATAGGCGAGCCGGTAAGATGCGCCGAGGGAGTGAGCTTCAGATCAGAATTGTCCGAATTGATCCGGGTTCAGCCCGACTGGATCTCCAGAGAGGTGCATGGTGTCAGGATGCACTCGCCAAATAACGACAGCATGTCCATTGATGTGGACGGCAAAGGAGGCGGCGGCGGGTACATTCTGGAGCGCAAGTGCTTTGACCGGGGCCTGGCCCTCCAGGCGGCCCGTTCCGGGGCGAGAGTGCTGGTCAAGACCAGGGCTACGGGAATGGTCCGAAAGGACGGCCTGTGGAGGGTTGCAGCCAGTTTTGGAGGTGAGGCCCTACAGATTGAGGCGCCCCTGATCATCGGCGCGGACGGCGTCGAATCCAAGGTGGCCAGATGGGCAGGAATTGGCGCAGGGCTGAGGCGGGAGGACATAATGGTCTGCGCCCAGTATCTGGTTTTGGAGGAGAGCCGTGACCAGGATTACTGCGAGTTCTTCTTTGGAAACAGAATGGCTCCGGGCGGATACGCATGGATCTTTCCCAAAGGAAGAGGGCTTGCCAACGTTGGCATCGGCATCCAGGGCTCCCAATCCGGCCCGGGCGCGGCGCTGAGGCTGCTGGACGAATTCATGCAGAGCAGGATGCCTCAGGCAGAAATCCTTCAGATGGTGACGGGAGGAATTCCCACCTCCGGCCCGATGAGCAGCACGACATCCGACGGCATAATGCTGGTGGGCGATGCCGCCCGCCAATCCGATCCCCTCACCGGTGGCGGGATAATAAATGCCATGAGGGCAGGGATATTTGCCGGCGAGACGGCAGGCAAGGCAGTTCCGTCTGGGGATACAGGCCGCGAGTCTCTGAAGGAATACGAAGACCGCTGCAGGTCGACCATCGACAAACAGCTGAAAAGACGCTACAAAGCGAAAAATCTGTTCCTTAAGCTTACTGATGACGATCTGAATAACCTGATCGGATCGCTGCATGAGCTGGATCTCACAGCCATGAATACCAGAAGTCTGATAAGCGTTCTATTCAAGCAGAACCCGAGGATGCTCTGGAGACTGGGCGTATCTAACCTGATCGAAAGACTTTGATTGCTTTGATTAATTTGACAGAGAACTGTGCGGGTGGGAAAGAGAGATGGACTATACGGATATGCTCGACAGCTACGGAACGATAATTGAAGATGACCTGAAGAGGCAACTGGATGAGATGGTCAGGGACGGCAAAAAGTATCATCCCTTCCTGGGAGAGGTCTATGATGCCGCCCGCGAGTTTGTGCTCAGAGGGGGAAGAAGGCTCTCCGCCGTCAGCACCCTCATCGTCTACCAGGGCTTTTCCGGCAAGATCGACGAGCGAATAGTCTCCGTCTGTTCCGCCATTGAACTCTACCGGCACAGCATCCTCATCCATGATGATATTGTAGACGCCGAGGAGATAAGAAGAGGCGAAAAGACTCTGCACAGAATCTTTGCCAGGGGATTTGATGAGAGCTTTGGCATTGCGTCAGCCATGTTTGCCGGAAATATCCTCTATGCTCTGGCAATCGAGATCCTCCTGAAATCCGGCTTTGATAGCGACAGGACCGCAGAAGCCGCAAAGCTGCTGGCTACGGAATTTAGGGCAGTTAACGAGAGCCAGATCCTGGATATGCTCTTTGAGTACAGAGACCCGGATGTCAGCGAGTGGTCGGTCATGGCCGCCAGAAGGGCCGCCACTCTCTTCAAGGCATCGATGCTCACCGGTGGTTTGCTGGCATCCGCTTCCGAAAAGGATCTGGACCTGCTCCTTGAGGCTTCCAGGCACATTGGGTTTGCCTTTGACATTCAGGACGACATCATCGATACCTTCGCCACCGAGGAGCAGTATGGAAGAGTCCCCTGCGGGGATATCGGCAAGAGGAAAAAGCCGCTGCACGTGATCCTGGCGCTCCGGAAAGAGAGCCGCCTCGCAGAAATCATGCAGGAGGGAAGAAGCCTTGGCGGCAAAGAGATCGAATACGTCCAGAGGCTGATCAGGGATTGCGGTGCTCTGGACGAGGCCAAGTCGATATCAAGAGAGCACGCTGCTCAGGCTGAGAAGCTGATCCTCAAGACCGGGATGAATCAGGATGCAAAGGACTTCTTTGTGTCATTCATAAGATTCGTTGACGAGAGCCTTGACTGGTACAAATAGCCGGAAAAGGAGCAGCCAGAAAGAAGCGAGAAAAGCAAATCGGAAAGAGATAGAATCGAATAGAGCAAGAATCGAATTAGAACGAATTTGATGCAGCAAGAATTAAAGAGCGCAGGAGGAGAAACAATGAAGGTTCTGGCAGTTCTGGCAAGCCCCAGAAAGGGCGGAAACACAGAGATTCTGGTGGATGAGATGCTCAGCGGCGCGCAGCAGAAGGGCCACACTGCCGAAAAGGTGCGCCTCTATGACTGCGAGATTCTGCCCTGTCTGGACTGCCGGGGCTGCAAAAGACAATCCTCCGGATACAGTTGCGCTCTTGCGGACGCAATGGCTGAGATCTATCCCCGTCTGGAGGAGGCGGATATCATCATCTTCGCCACGCCGGTCTACTGGTACGGTCCAACTGCCAAGATGAAGCTGCTAATCGATAGGCTTAGGCCCTATATCTCCAGCCGGAAGCTGGCTGGCAAGAAGGGGCTGGTGGTCAGCCCATCCGAGGAAGGAGCGTCGTGCTGCGGGCCGCTCCTGCAGATGTTTACCATGTCATTTGAATACCTGGGCATGCTGAATGGGGGAAGCCTGCTCGCCCAGGCTTATGAGAAGGGCGAGATCAGGAAGAGCCCGGAAGAGCTGCAGAGAGCAAAAGAGATGGGACGATCACTATAGCCGCAAATTTTTCCGGCTCAGCTTCCACAGTCCCAACTCCACAGTCCCGCCTCTACAAGCCTGCCTCAACAGTCCTGCCTCTACAGAGCCCCTGACCAGTCACGGAGCAGTTCCCGCCTCAGAAAGATTCATCATTAATGCTGTCATATGGTCTTTTCTAGCCGGTGGTTTTCATGAGACAGAGAATTTACACCCCGATTGGGCTTGCCGCCCTGATATGCTGCTGCATGCTGATGCCAGGATCAATGGCCTCAGAGATCCCGAATAATTCCAATGCGTTCATCGACTCGGGATGCGTTGGTGAAGGCTTCAGCCTGAACTGCGACAGTCTGGGGCTCAAAGAGAAATTCGGATGCATGCAGATCGTTAATGCTTCCCAGGAACTGGATAACCTCTCGCCAGGCCTTCCCATAGTCGAATGCCTGTACCTCGGCAATGATTCCGGCCCGTCTCAGGGAATCCTTCGGGAAGGCTGCATGATGCCGCTCTTCCGGAAGTATGTCGTCAAGCAGGGCGAGGATTTCAAGCTTATCGAGAGCGCCGAGGATTTCAAATCGGAATTTGCGCCTGTGGAGACGAAGGAAGAGGCGCTGGCTTTTGCCGTAGCTCTCACCAGCTCGCTATCCAGGTATGATACCTCTGCTCCGGAAGGCTACTTTTCAGTTTCGTCCGCAATAACGCCGACGTACGCCAATGAGACCGAAAATGGTTATCTCGTCCATCTGTTCGATAGCGAGCTTTGCGGCTGCGGCACTCATCCGTATTATGCGGTTGACTATCTTGTTAGCAAAGATGGCAATGTGACAGAGATTGCAAGGCAGGAGATCTATAACAGCACAAGGATGATCTGCTTTGACTGAGCGGCAGCGGAATAATGGATAAGTCCCTGATCGAAATCTGACTGAGGCCTGACCGGGATGCAGCTATCAAATCGACGATGCCGGCCGGAGCAGTCTCAATGCGTACTGAACTGGCGAGCGAAATCGAAGCGCCAGAATTCCTGGCGCTCCATTTAGCGTTTTATGGCTTTGGCGTTTCCGTCGCCCACAAATTCGCCGCCCGAGGTGAGAATATAAGTTCCGGACATGGAATTAACGGAGGTGCTGTTTGCCACGGTCAGGATGATATCGTATTTATCATGACCCTGGCCAGAGTAATCCGATTCGGTCGAAGTGACGGTGAGCATCAGTTCGTCCTCTTCGAGTGACCCGCTTACTGTAGCCGAACTGCTCTTGCTTTCTCGGGTCATTGTTCCATAGCCCATGAATTTGTTCTCGTCTGAGGACCACAGGGTCAGATCGAGCAGTCTGTCGGGCCGATCCTCGAATCTAATCGACCATTTGCCGCTCAAATTATCCGATTGATCATCGGTTTTATTCTCGCTCTGATTTGCCTGGTTTTCGGCAAGCTCCTGCGGCTTTGCAGGTCCCTGCGGCACAGCTATGTTGGGGCTGGTGATTTTTGGCTCCGGCATATTCATATTCGCGAGCGGAATGCTGGGCGCTGCGATCTCGCCTGCTTCATAAGCACATGTTTGCAGAGATAAACTGAAGAGCAGTATTGCGAATAATAGTAAACCTGTTATTCTCAATGAGTCTAACCTCCAACCATTTGCTGATCTTGCTATACAGTGAATGTTATTGCAGTGATCAATTATAAGGCTATCCGGCTATCCAGAAACATATTTGAAGGCCCCAAGAACCAGAACAACCGCCTACCCGGCTCCGGACGGACGCAAAAATAATAATACTATTGTGCCTTCACCATAATCCGGTGACATCTTCTTGAGCACGTGTGAATCGAGAACCATCTGGTGGGACGAGGGACTGTGGCTGATAGATCAGACCCTTCTTCCAGGCAAGCTTCTGCCCCTGCGGATAAAAAGCGTCCGGCAGCTAATCGAAGCAATCAAAGTCCTGCGCGTGCGCGGCGCTCCCGCCCTGGGGGCCGCCGGAAGCTACGGGATTGCGCTTGCAGCCAGCCTCTCCCCGGCGATCAATGCGCCGGAATTGATGGATGAGCTGGAGACTGCCGCCGCCATGATCAAAGGTTCGCGCCCCACAGCGATCAATCTATCCTGGGGTGTGGACAGAGCCTTGCGGGCCGCGGCTCTCCAGGAAACGGCAGAGGATATTCGTGATGCAGCGCTCCGGGAGGCGGAGGAGATCGCCCAGGAGGACATCCGCATCAATAAGCTTCTTGGAAAGAATGGTGCCAGGCTTCTGGATGACGGGGACAGCGTTCTCACCCACTGCAATGCCGGAAGGCTGGCCTGCGTTGGCTGGGGCACCGCCCTGGGCGTGATTCGCTCAGCCGTTGCCGCAGGAAAGCACATCCACGTCTACTCCTGCGAGACCCGGCCTCTGCACCAGGGCTCGCGCCTCACCTGCTGGGAGCTCTCTCAGGACGGGATACCGGTCACGCTGCTCTGTGACAGCATGTCAGGCAGCCTGATGAGAAAGGGCAAGATCGACAAAGTCATCGTGGGAGCGGACCGCATCACAAGGGATGCAGCCTTCAACAAGATCGGAACCTACAGCCATGCCGTCCTGGCAAAACACCACAAAATACCATTCTACGTGGCCGCGCCCCTCTCCACCTTCGACCGCCAGCACGG
>JGI20214J51088_10001743_pt1 | contig 14766 bp, 17 predicted proteins | sample WetSurMetagenome_FD_51088 | JGI IMG/M metagenome (IMG submission 51088) | reverse complement strand
GCCAGTGGCGAGGCCAGCGGTGAATTGGCACGCGTACTCGAGCATGCCGCACGACAGCAGGAACTGGCGGTCGAAACCCGCCTGTCAGCGCTGACCGCCCTGCTGGAACCCCTGCTCATCCTGATCATGGGCGGGATCGTTCTGGTTATCGTGCTGGCCATCATGCAGCCCATTATTGATATGAATCGTTTGGTCCACTGAGCAAATCATGCATAAGAGGTCGTCTATGCGAAGCAAAGGTTTTACCCTCATCGAACTCATGGTTGTCCTGGTCATCCTCGGCGTGCTGGCCGCGATGATTGCACCGAAGATCATGGACCGGCCGGACGAGGCCCGCATCGTCGCTGCCAGNCAGGACATTGCCACGGTAATCCAGGCCCTCAAAATGTATCGGCTGGACAACATACGCTATCCCACCACGGAACAGGGTCTGCAGGCGCTGGTCACCAAGCCGGCCATCGCCCCCATCCCGGACAACTGGAAGTCAGGCGGCTACCTGGAAAAGCTGCCCAAGGATCCATGGGGTCATGCCTACGTGTATCTCAACCCCGGCCGCCATGGCGATATAGACGTCATCAGCCTGGGAAGTGACGGTGAATCCGGCGGGGAAGGCAGGGATGCGGACATCGGCTCCTGGATGCTCTGAGCGCGCGTGCAGGTGGAGCCTCGATCAGGGCTTCACCCTGATCGAGTTGTTGGTGGTGCTGGTCATCATCTCGGTGGGTCTCTCTGTCGCGGTGATCGCCCTGCGCCCCGACAGCCGTGCCGTGGTACGCGAGGAGGGCGACCGCCTGGCTACTCTCCTTGGCCTGGCGAGTGAAGAATCGGGGGTGAATGGCATGCCCCTGGCCTGGGTCGGCAACGAGAGCGGCTATGAATTTCAGGCACGGGAACTGACCGACCAGGGGCCGGACTGGACCGTGATCAGGGGGGACGACCTGTTGCACCCCCGTCAATTGCCGACAGGCACGACTATCCGCAACATCCTGGTGGACGGGCAGCCCCTGGGGTTCGGGCAACGGGTTTNGTTGGGCAACGGGGCTACGCACGATTTCTCTGTGGAACTCGCCTTGGGGGAGGACCGGGTCAACGTTACTGGCACGGATGGCCACTTCAAGTCGGTGCCGGTCGGGGAAGGCACGTGAAATCACCCGCCCAGGGCTTCACTTTGCTGGAAATGCTGGTTGCCCTGGCCATTGTCGCGATTGGCCTGACCGCTGCCTTGCGTGCATCGGGAGTAGGCATCGAAGGGGTGGGCGAATACCGCAACCACATGCTGGCGCTCTGGCTGACCCAGAACATCGTGGCGGAACGCACCGCCCGGGGGGATTGGCCCGCTCCCGGCATCAGCACCTCCGAAGTGGAATTTGCCAACCATCGGTTCGTGGTGAGTCAGGAAATCAAGACCACCCCCAATCCGCGTTTCAAGCGTCTCGACGTCAAGGTGGCCGACCGGGAGGAGCCAAGTAGAACGCTGCAGAATAGTGCAGCGTTTCTGACTTTGCCCCAATGAGAAACGCCCGTGGATTTACCCTCATGGAAGTGCTGGTGGCCATGGTATTGCTCAGCCTGTTTGCGGTGGTGGCCTATCGTGGGCTGGATGCTGTGCTCAATACCCAGCGGCATGCCATTGCAAAAATGGAAAACTTGAACGTACTGGCCGCTGCCTTTGCGTTGATGGACAGCGATCTATCCAATACCGCGACACGTTCTGATCCACAGGATCCGAACGGCAGCGGATTCCATGCCGTGCTGGACCAGGATGGTGCTGGACAATTCGATCTGCTGCGCGTGTTCCCGGAGGATGCCGATCAGGGGTTGCAGAGGATAGGTTACCGATGCGCGGGTGAAACCCTGAGCCGGCTGGTCTGGCCGGACGTCAACAACCCTGCGAACCCACCGAAGGAATTTGCCTTGCTCGACGGGTTGCGCGCCTGCGCGTTCAAGTACCTGAATGCGGGGGGGCAGTGGCAGACCATATGGCAAGCTCAAACGGCGAGNCTGCTTCCCCGTGCGGTCGAGCTGAGTATCACCGAAGCGGATGGCACCCCTATCCGGCGCGTGGTGCGTGTGCAATGATCTCATTCGAGTAAAAATAAATTCTCCACAAATGCTACGCAACCGTATTAATTGCCCGATAGGCCGGCCCTTTGCAGCACGTCAGGGCGGTGCAGCCGTGCTGGTGGCCATGCTGGTGGTCGCCATTGCAGCGCTGGCGGCCAGCAGTTTCATGTTCCGCTCCCGGGTGGAATGGCGCCGGCTGGAAAACCTGACCCGAATGGACCAGGCCCACTGGGTGTTGCGCGCAGCCCAGCTATGGGGCGCCGCAGTGCTGCTGGATGATGCGCGCCATAGCAGTGTCGACCACCTCGGCGAACTTTGGGCTACCCAACTGCCTCCGGTGGAGGCAGAAGGGTATCGGGTGTCGGGCGCTATCGAAGACCTGGAAGGACGTTTCAATCTGAATAACCTGGTTACGGATGGCCAGATCGACAACCAGCAACTGGCTGTCTTCGTTCGCCTGCTCAGAACCCTGCACCTGCCTGAAACCCTGGCCGTTGCTGCTGCCGACTGGATGGATGCCGATGATGTTCCAGTCAACGCAGACAGTGTCGATTCAGCGTATTACCAAAGCCTCGCGACGCCCTACCGGGCGGCCAATCATCCTCTGATCAATGCAAATGAATTGCTGCGCGTGAGGGGGTTTGACCGCAATATCCTCTCGGCATTACGGCCCTATGTGACCGCCCTGCCCACACGCACCCCGATCAACGTCAATACGGCAAGCCCCGAGGTCCTGACTGCGCTGGTGGAGGGTCTCTCCTCTGAGGAGGCCTACACCATGGCTGCCAAACGGGAACGCACGTATTACCGTAATACCGAGGACTTTCAGCAGGCGTTGCCCAGCGGGATGACGGCCCCCGATGGGGTATCCGTATCAAGCCAGTATTTTCTGGTGCAGGCCCGCGCCAGAAACGAACGTTTGGCCATCGGTAACCAGGCCATGTACCACCGGGAAGGTCCCACCTTGCCAAAACTTGTCTGGAGAGCCGAGCTATGAGTGAACTCCGCCTTTTTTTGCGGCGAGACTCCTTTCTGGAGGGAACAGACTGTGCCTGGGCATTGCTGAATGACAAGGGCCAGCTTCAAAGCAGCGGCAACCAGCTGGTGGATCTGCCGCGGTCACGACGCTGCCGCCTCGTTCTGGCCAGCGACCTGGTGCTCACCCTGAAGGCGTCCCTGCCGGATCTGCCCGAGCGCCGGCTGGNTCCCTTGCTGCCTGCCGTCGCCGAGGCGGCGACGCTGGTCGAGGCCGACGCGATTCACGCCGTGGTCATGGATCGCACCAGGGATGGCGAAGCGATCCTGGCGGTGGTGGAGGATGCCTGGCTGAGGCGTGTCCTATCCAAGCTGGCCGGGCTTGGCCTGCATCCCGAGAGCGCTCTGCCCGAATATCTGCTTTTGCCCTGGACAGCGGGGAGCTGGTCGATCTGCTGGCGCGGCAAACACCTGCTGGCACGATTCGGCAAGTGCGAGGGGATGCCTCTGGATGAAGGGGAGCCTCCGGTCGGGCTGATTCTGGCCCTTGCCCAACGAGGACATCCGGAGGCCGTAGCCGTTTATCCTGGCGAGAATGCCGGATCGCCCGACTGGGATCGCTGGCGCACAGCCCTCGCAACGACGGTTGAGGCAGCTGGCCCGTGGGAATGGCGTACCGCCCCATGGCCGGAACTGCCCAGCCTGCTGCAGGGCACCCATTCCCCCGGACTTAAACGCATGGACTGGACCCGGCTGGCACGTCCCGCGGCTTGGGGGGCGGTTACCCTGGCGGCCATCCAGTTGGTCGGCCTTAACCTGGATTGGGCGATGCTGGCACGGGAAAATTCCAACATTCAACAGGAAATGCGTNTGCTGGCCGAGCGGGCNCTGCCCGCCAATTCAGCCATCGTTGATCCGCCCTGGCAAGTCGCGGAACGGCTCCACACCATGCAGACCGGCGCCGGCGCTCCGTCGCCGAATGCCCTGGTGGGTCTGTTGGGCCGGCTCGGCCAGGCCTGGCCCACACTCGGCAACATCCAGGTTCGGACATTGAGTTACGAGGGGGGCGCGCTCAGTGTTTCCATAGCCGAAGCAGATACCGCCTGGCTCGACCAGCTAAAAACGGCAGCGGCTGCCCAGGGGCTGACAGTCAGCTCGCAGGCTGACAAGGAGAATGGCAAGGAGAATGGCAAGGGTATCAACTTGAGCATCAGGTCCGCCGCGAAGGAGGGCAGTCATGGCCAATGAATGGCTCGACCGCATGCGTGGCTACCTGACTGGGCGAAGCGCGAGAGAACGAATGTTTCTATTGGCAGGAGGCCTCATCCTGCTGGCGCTCTTCGGGTACGGCTTGTTATATGTGCCCCAGAATGAGGCAAGAACGAAACTGGCTAAACGTTTGCCTGCCGAACGTGCCGAGCTGCGATTGATGCGGGTGCAGGCGGCAGAAATCGAGCGCCTTCGAACACGCATGGGTAATTCGGGCAAGGGCGGCCTGGAACAGCGGGTGAAGTCATCGGCTGCAACTTTCGGCCTTGGAGGGAGTTTCGCTCAGTTCGTCGCCCTGTCAAACGATCAGGTACAACTCAGCACCCAACCGCTACCGACCAACACCTGGACGGATTGGCTGGCTGATCTGGAACGGCAGGGGGTGATGGTGGTGCGTTGTCAGATCACCGCAAGCGAACAGCCCGGACTGGCCAGGCTGGACCTGAGCTTGACAGGTGGCCAGCGATGAAGCGTTTACCGATGATTGGGCTCCTGCTTCTGGCCCTTGTCTCCACCTATCTGCTTATGCTGCCTGCCACCTGGATGGATGCCTTGTTACAGCGTGCCAGCCAGGGTACGTTTGCAATGACCGGAACCACAGGAACATTCTGGCGAGGCGAAGGCAGCCTGCAGGCACTGCTTCCCAGTGGCGAGGCCGTGACCCTGGTCCCCGTAAGCTGGAGTATTGGCGCAGGAGAATTGCTGACGCTGAAGTTGCACATCACAGCACAGTCCACTCGCGACAACAAACCGGTTTTGAACGCCACCTTGGGCCTGGGTGAAACCTATATCCAGGAGGCCAAACTGGAATTGCCGGCAGCGCTGCTGGGGGTACTGTCCCCCACGCTCCGGGCGGCAGTCTTCTCGGGCCAGCTTGCTTTGCATGTGAACGAGCTACGCTTCGACAGCAGCCATACTGCCGGCAAGGCGCAGGCTTACTGGAAGGGGGCGGGTTCGAGTCTGAGCCGCATCCGTCCTTTGGGGAACTACTTGTTGGACCTGAATGGCAAGGGCAATGGGATGGACTTTCACCTGTCCACGATTGGCGGCCCGCTTACCCTGACCGGAACTGGTGGCTGGATNCCCGGCAAGCGCCCGGACATTCGCGTCACGGCGACACCAGAGGAAAGCGCGCGCCAAGACCTCGCCCCTCTGCTGCGCATGTTGGGCCATGAAACCAGCCCAGGCACCTACCAGATAACCATCGACCCGAACGTAGGGGTGGTAACCCGCTAGTTGTGATGCCANACATCGCCAGTTGCCCTCTTCGAAATCGAATGATTCACAGTGATTGCAATGCCCGTTCAGCTGAATGTCAGGAAACCGGGGCTGCAATGCCTTTGATGATCGGTCTGATGCTTATCATGTGGGCGAGCATCGCAGCACCGGCTTATGCCGCGTTGGGGGATGATGAATCAGGCATTTCAAGGGATGCCATCGTGACCCGAATGGAACTTCGTGCGAATGTCCGGAGTGAGAAACGCTATCGTGTGCATGAACTGCGTGATGCGGCACGAAACGTCAGTGTCCGCCAATATGTCAACCCCGACGGCAGGGTGTTTGGCGTGGCGTGGGATGGACAGACAAAGCCGGATGTCAGCCAGGTGCTGGGCCCCTATTTCACCCGCTATGCAAATGCCGCTGCCGGGCGAAGCGTGACTTGGCAAACAAGGAATATTGATCAGCCTGACTTTGTGCTCAGGGTTTCGGGCCACATGCGCCACTTCACCGGTTCAGCCTGGGTGCCCGGGCTGGTTCCGGCCGGCGTCGATCCGATCGAAGTGAAGTAGTAACGATAAAACGAAATTCATGCAATCCCGACCCGGTTATATTTCCCGCTGGCTGACGGTTGCGTTTGCCTGCCTTGGCCTGATTTCCTGTGGCGGCGGCGACAGTGGCGGCTCAAGTCCATCGGTCAACGCCACGAACCAGGTTGCTGCCGTGGTGGATTCCGGGCCGGCCGGAGCAAATGTAATCAATGCGCTGTACGCGTCCGTCACCCTCTGCGTGCCGGGCACGACAAATTGCCAGACGATTGATCACCTTCTGGTCGATACGGGAGCCTCAGGGGTGCGGGTTCTGGCCTCGGTGCTGCAGCCCGACCTGCTTGCCGCACTGCCCCCCTCCATCAATGCAGCTTCGCAACAACCTGTGGCCGAATGCATGCAGTTCGTCAGCGGATACAGTTGGGGGTCTGTCAGGGCCGCGGATATCAAACTCGGCGGAGAAACTGCTTCAAATGCCAGGATTCAGCTCATTGGTGATCCCGCCTTGCCCACCGTACCCAGCGCGTGCAGCAGTACCGGCCCGGCGTTGAATTCGGTGCAGTCGCTGGGCGCCAATGGAATAATCGGCCTCAGCACATTCGCTCAGGACTGTGGTCAATTCTGTGCATCCCAGGTTTCCAATGGCGTCTATTATGCTTGCGCGGGAGCCAGTTGCTCGCCGATAGCCGTTCCCCTCGCAAATCAGGTATGGAATCCGGTGGCCCTGTTTCCGGACGACAACAATGGGGTTGTAGTCAGCCTGCCAGCCGTGCCGTCGACTGGCGCTGCCCTAGTGAACGGAACATTGACCTTCGGAATCGGCACGCAGGCAAACAACAGTCTCGGATCCGCAATCGTGCTGACGGTCGACCCACTCTATGGTGAATTCAGTTCGATGGTCGATTCCGTAAATTACCCGGGCAGTTTTATCGACAGCGGGTCCAACGGACTGTTCTATGGGAGCGGACTTTTCCCGGACTGCAGCATTTTTCTGGGCTTCTACTGCCCGCCTGTGCCACAAGCCCAAAGTGGCTTCCTGCAAGGCTTGAACGGGNCCAATTTGGNGGTCAATTTCACGGTCAGCGACCCGGAGTCGCTGCTTGCTTCAAATCCAGCCGTCAACGCGGACGCAGAAATTGCCGGTCCAGGCTTTGGTGGGGTCGATTGGGGTCTGCCCTTCTTTTTCGGACGCAGTATTTACATTGCAATCGAAGGCATGAGTACGCCTGCTGTAAACGGCCCCTGGGTAGGCATCCAGTGAGTGTGCCGNNCAGCCTTGGCTAACGGGTGGGGCTTTGGGCTGGCCGCATCAGGATATTTCAGTGTTCAATTCAGCGCCCGGATCGACTGCATCGGCGGCACGCGCGTGATATGACGGGTGGTGAGCCAGCCGCTCGCACCCACCAGCAGCGCGCCGGCCAGCGGCAGCGCGAGCCACAGCCAGGGGTGCAGGCGAACCGGCAATTCGAACAGGCGATAGGCAATCAGCGCCATGGAAATTTCGGCGCAGGCACTGGCAAGCAGGCCGGCCAGCAAGCCCAGCGCGAGGAATTCGCTCCACAAGCCTTTGGCCAGATACGCACGCTGGGCGCCCAGCGTGCGCAGGAGAATGGTTTCCTGCTGGCGCGCGTCAAGGCTGGCGAGCAGCGTGGCGACGACGACGGCCATGCCTGCGGCGAGCAGGAACCCCAACAACAATTGAATCGCCCCGATGATCTGGTCGAAAACGGCTTCGATGTTGGCGATGAGTTTATCCAGTGCCAATACCGTGATGCCGGGAAAGGTTCTGACGAAGCCCGGAAGCACAGTGGTCTTGTCTGGGGGGACGAAGACACTGGCGATAAAACTGGCGGGCAAGGCATCGAGTTGGCCGGGGGCGAAGATGACGAAGAAGTTTGGCTGCATCGAGTCCCACTTCACGCTGCGGATGCTGGTGATGCGCGCGGCGAGCGTCTGGTCGCCGACCTGGAAACCAAGCTGGTCGCCAACCGCAAGGTTCAGCCGCTCGGCCATGCCGGACTCGACCGAGATTTCTGCGGAAGGGTCGCTGCGCAGCAGCGGGGTACCCACCGGCGTGCCCTTCACGGGTGCTGCGGAAGGGCCGCTGTGCGGCAGCGGGGCACCCGCCGGCGGTGCCAATTCCGCATCGGCTTTAGCCGATAGCGGATTGCCAACCTCTGGCATACCCTTTACGGGTGCGGCCGCGCGGTGCTCGCCATGCCAGTGCCCGGCGAGCACGGCATTGTTGGCGGGCAGCTCGGCGGTCCAGGTGAGGTTGAGTTCGCGCCGCAGGGTATTGGTGTCGCGCGCCTCCTCGGGCAGGGTGGAGGCAATGGGCACACCGTTCTTGCTGACCAGGCGGCCGCGCACCATGGGATAGAGCGCAGAGGCCTTGAGGTGATGCTGCGACAGATACGCGGCAACCGCATCCTGCTGAAACGGCGCGATGTTCACNAGAAAGAAGTTGGGCGCTTCCGGCGGCAACTGCTGGCGCCAGCCGGAGATGAGGTCGCTGCGCACCAGCGCCAACAACGCAACCAGNAACAGCGCCAGGGTAAAGGCGCCGAGTTGCAAGGTGCTGTCGAAGCGGTGGCGCAGCAGCTGCGCGAGGCCGAAGCGCACCGGCCCGTGGGCCAAGCGCTGAACGCCGCGGCCGGCAACCAGCGCCAGCCGGGCCAGCAAGGTCAGCACGCCGATGAGACCGGCGAGTGCGCCGACGAAGATGCCGACCAGTTTGGCGTCGCCCGCATACCAGGTGATCAGGAGCAACAGCGCGGAAGCGCTGGCCGCCGCGCTGATCCATGCGCCAACCGGCAGTGGCGGCAGGTCGCGCCGCAGGACGCGCAACGGGGGTACGCGGATCAAGCGCATCAGGGCGGGCAGGCTCGCGCCTGCCAGCGCCAGCAGGCCACTGAGGATGGCAACGCCTACCGGCGCCAGGCCAAGCGTGGGCAGACGGCTGGCGGCGTCGGGCAGGACCAGCAACGCCAGCGCCTGCTGCATCAACGCGCCCATGGCTACCCCAAGCAGGCTGCCCAGTAGACCCAGGGTCAGCAGCTGGACGACATAGAGCGTGCGCAGTTGTGCGGTGGTGGCGCCAAAGCAGCGCAGCAGGGCCGCCTGATCGTAATGGCGCAACGCATGGTGATGGGAGGCGATGGCAATGGCGGCTACTGAAAGCAGCAGGCTGATGAGCGCGGTGAGCTGGATGTAGCGATCGGCGTCAGCGAAGGCACCGCGCAGGGTTTCCACGCCTTCGCGCGAGCCGATGAGACGCTGGGTGCTGTCGAGTTTCGGCTTGAGCGCAGCGATAAAAGCATCGAGCGGCTTGGGTTCGCCGGCGAATTGATAGAGATAGGTGAGCCGGCTGCCGGGCTGCAGCACGCGGGTTTTTTCGACGTCGTCGGCGCGCAGAAAGATGCGCGGCGCGAGGCCGAACATGCCGCCGAGTTGCCCCGGTTCCTCGGTCACGACGCCTGTGATGCGGAAGCTGGCTTGGCCGATCTGCACTGTGTCGCCCACTTGCGCTTGTAACAGCGGCAACAGTTCCTGGTCGACATACACTGTGCCAGACGGCGGTTGCGCCGGACGCGGCGAGCCGGTTTCGAACGGATGGTCGGCGATGCGCACGCTGCCGCGCAGCGGGTAGGCGGCATCGACCGCGCGCAGGGTGGCGAGCTGGAAGGCGTCGCCGCGGCTCACCATGCTGGCGAATTCGAGCGCGTTGCTGGTTACAAGACTGTGGGTGGGCCAGGTATCGATGGGGCGCGGGCTGCTGACGAGCAGGTCGGCGCCGAGGAAGCTCGCGCCCTGTTCAGTCATCGCGCGCTTCAGGCGGTCGCCAAGAAAACCGGTGGTGGACACGCTGCCGACGCCGATGATCAGCGCCAGCAGCAGAACGCGCCATTCGCCGCTGGCGCGTTCGCGGCGCAGCAACCAGAGACCGAGCCTGAGCACCCGTAAAGGGCACGCCGGTGGGTAGCCCGCTGCTGCGCAGCGACCCTTCCGCAGGAAGTTCATGCGACGGCGGCCTCGCGCACGTGGCCGGCGACCAGATGCAGCCGGCGCTGACAGCGCGAGGCCAGCGCGTCGTCGTGGGTGACGAGGATGAGTGTGGTGCGGGCAGAGGCGTTGAGATCGAGCAGCAGGTCGATGATGCGCGCGCCAGTGTCGGCGTCGAGGTTGCCGGTGGGCTCATCGGCGAACACGATTTCGGGGTCGGTGGCAAAGGCACGCGCGATGGCGACGCGCTGCTGCTCGCCGCCGGAGAGCTGGCGCGGGGTGTGGCCGGCGCGTGAGGCAAGGCCGACGCGATCGAGCCAGTGGGCGGCGCGTTCGCGCGCGTCGGATCGGCCGGCCAGCTCCAACGGCAGCAGGACGTTTTCCAGTGCGGTGAGCGCGGGCAACAGCTGGAACGACTGGAACACGAAGCCGATGCGGCCGGCGCGCAGGCGCGCGCGCGCATCNTCGTCCAGATCGTTGAGACGCTGGCCCAGCAGACTGATTTCGCCCGAGGACGGCCGGTCGAGCCCGGCCAGCAGGCCCAGCAGGGTCGATTTTCCGGATCCGGACGCGCCGGTGATGGCGAGCGTTTCGCCGGCTTTGACGGCGAGCTCGACTTCGCTGAGGATGGCGAGCATGCCGTCAGNGGTGACNACACGCTGGGAGAGCGCGTGGGCGGCTATAGCCTGTAGAGGATCGGAGTCCCCTTGTGGGGCGGGGAACTGGGCGCTGTCGGGAGGCGTCATTGGGTTGGGACCGGATTCAAGGTGAGTGATGAATTATCGCGTGTGGATGCTGTTGATGCTGCTGGGGCTGCCGGGATGGGCGGCGGCCGCTTCATGTTCCCTGTTGATTGTCGGCGACAGCCTGAGTTCCGGCTATGGCCTGGCAAATGGATCAAGCTGGGTGGACCAGCTCGGCGCGCGCCTGAAGAAAAAGGCGCCGGACTGGCATGTGGTCAATGCCAGCGTCAGCGGCGATACCACGCAGAATGGCCTGCAGCGTTTGAAGCCCGCACTCGACAGGCAGCACCCGCAAGGCGTGTTGATCGGACTCGGTGGCAATGATGCCTTGCGTGGAACGCCGCCCGATGTGATCCGGCAGAATCTGGTCGCGATGATTCGCCAGGCCAGGGCAGCCGGAGCCTGGGTGGCCTTGCTGGAAGCGCCGGTGTTGCCGAATTACGGCAAGGCGTATGCCGGTGCGGTGGCGAAACTGTATGTGGACATTGCACGCCAGGAGAAAATCGTTCGCGTGCCGTGTTTTGTCTGCGCGGTGGGGGTGAAGTCAGACATGATGCAGGCCGACGGCATCCACCCCAACGAAAAGGCCCAGACTGCCATGCTCGATGCGGTGTGGCCCCACATCAAACCGAAACTGCGTTGCCCGGCAAAATGAAGAATCAAGACGAGAACTGCCCGTGTGGATCAGGACGGATGTACTCAGCCTGCTGCGGACGCTTCCACGCCGGAGAAACTGCGCCGGACGCGGAAAGCCTGATGCGTTCCCGCTACAGTGCGTATGTACTGGGGCTGGAAAATTATCTGAAGGCCACCTGGCATCCCGATACCCGTCCCGCGGTGCTGGGACTCGATGCGACACCGCATCCGCAATGGCTGGGCCTGGCGGTCAGGTCGCATGTGCCGCTGGACGACCAGCACGCGACGGTGGAATTCGTTGCGCGCTACAAGCTGAATGGCCGCGCGTTCAAGTTGCATGAAGTGAGCCGGTTCAAGCGGGTGGATGGGCGCTGGCTGTATGTCGAAGGCGAGATGCACGAATGAAGGAGATGCCATGCGCATAAACAAACTTGGCCATGCGGTGTTAAAAGTACGCAGCCTGGCGGTTTCGGTGCCTTTTTACCGCGACGTGCTCGGGCTGAACGAAGTGGCGCGGTACGGCGCCAGCATGGCGTTCTTTTCGTGCGGCGACAATCATCACGATCTGGCTGCTCGAGATCGGCGCGCAGGCAGCGCCGCCCATGGACCGGCAGGTCGGGCTGTACCACCTGGCGTTCAAGGTCGGCGAGTCGCTGGACGAATTGCGCGAATGTCGCGATCACCTCGCGGCTCACGGTGTGGCAATCGTCGGCCAGGCCGACCATCGCGTCAGTCAGGCGCTGTATTGTCACGACCCCGACGGTATCCTGATCGAACTGTATGTCGATGCCGATCCGGCCATCTGGCGCGACGATCCCGGTGCGGTCGCGCATGTCGGAGCGCTCAGGTTGTAAATGNCTTATCGTGCGCTCAGCATCAGCCACACCAGACGCCGTGCCATTTCCCGCTTGCGTTCGGGGTAGTTGGCGGCGCCAGGCTCGGTGCTTTCGCCCGGGGCTGCCTTGAGTTGGGCAGTCACGGCGCTACGCTGTTGCACGGCAGACGCCAGGCCGACCCGGTCGAATCCCGGACTGGGTTTCACCGTTTCAGCATGCGCCACGCCCAGATTGAGCACCAGTGCCATCATCATCATCGTCCCGATTTTCATCATTCGCTCCTTGCGTTAAGGCTCTGCGCACCGTGCGTCAGAACATGGTGCAAGCTTAGGGAGCGAGGGGAGGCAGGATAAGCAACCGGGTCGAAACCGGGACGGCCAACCCGGTTGGGGAGGCAGGCAGAAAAGGCCGCATCAGGCGCGGACTATATAAGCCGGTTATCAGATCATATAAGCCATTGAATTAGGTATGCCCAATTTGTTAATTCAATGGGACAGTAAAGGGACACTTGGTGTCCAAACAGGCTGGTTATTCACGGGGCCGCGGTTTTTTGCCCATGGAAAATGATGTCAAGGAGGTGGGGTACTGTTTGTGCCGGTATTCCGCTGAACACGGCTGACTTAATCGACCCTGAGCCGCCAGTCACTTCCTGATAGTCGAAGGTTTGCCTAGAAGATGAAGCAGACTCTTCTGCCCGTCTGGAACAGAAGCAATCGGCCAAAATCTGCCACTCGTCCACCAACAAAAAACCCGGCTTGCTGTCCGGGTTCTAAGAATTAGTGATTATGGCAGTTAGAGGATTCTTTTGCGCCGTTGATAACCAACAGCGGCAAGGCCAATACCCAAGAGCGCAAGAGTAGCAGGCTCAGGAACATTGACCGGCGGCGCAGACGAAATCGCTCCAACAGCATCGATATCCGCTCCAACAGTCGCGCCAGAGGTGGCACCTTCATTAATAACGTCGGTCAGACGTATGAAAGAGAAAAAGTCTGATGTGCCGAAACCGAACGCATCGATATCAATGCCTGATATTGCACCGAATACTTTGCCAACGCTGTACCAGGTATTACCATCTTTACTAATATCGACATCAGTGTCTTCTACGTCAGGGCCTACCTCATAAATCCACAAGTCAAGTGCATTACTCCCGCTCCCCGTCAATGAGTTGTCCGTAAAGCGCAGCACAATTCTTCCTCCAGCGCCGAGGCTCACGTACTCCGGATCCGTGCCTTCAGGATAATTTGGAATACCCAGTGCTTGTGAGGTGTCTTGATAGGTTGCAGTTGGTACTGAGCCTCCGCCAAACGCAGGGTCGTATGAGACCACACTGTCTGCAAATGAAGCGGCACCGCCAGGGAAGTCAACTCCATGGAAAATGGTAGCGGATGCAGATGCGCTAACAAGAAGTCCGATGCACGCATAAATTAATGAAGTAGATAATTCAGAAGAGTTTTTAGCGAACATCATCCTATCCCTTTTATTGCATGGATTCCTGATTGAGCAAAAACCGAACCAGAAACATATCTTGTTGATTTATTGACGCAATAATTATGGATCATCGGATGAAGAGCCCTCAATTGTAAAAAAATCCGACATTATCTTTATTTGCGTGGGGCGGTTCAAAGCACAGTTTTTTCCAACTACCGAGATGAGTCGGATGCTGCCGACCTCTGATACCCTCCGAAGGCCCCCTGTTTTATTAGACCAGACCTTCAATATCCGATGTACGACCGGCCGATTTTGGCTGTGGATTGCAGACGAAGTTATTTTCCTTAATTGTCCCGTAGCTGCCCCATGAATGAAAAAGCCCCTAGGCGGCTAAGCGCTAGGGGCTTGAATTTATTGGGGTGGATGATGGGGCTCGAACCCACGACAACAGGAATCACAATCCTGGACTCTACCAACTGAGCTACATCCACCATTGTGTTGCCAGCAATGCTGACAACGGAAACTCTGGCCTGCCCGACAGGAATCGAACCTGTAACCCCCAGCTTAGAAGGCTGGTGCTCTATCCAGTTGAGCTACGGGCAGAGACTCACTTCTCGGGCATACAACTCCGCAAGTGCTTTAGCGCTTAGCGGATTGGAGTCCCCTGGGGGACAAATACGGGGTGGTCGGGGTGAGAGGATTCGAACCTCCGACATCCTGCTCCCAAAGCAGGCGCGCTACCGGGCTGCGCTACACCCCGAAATCCAATCGGCGGCCCTCAATCCTGGAAGTGAATGGGGGGCGCATTTCGGAGACGCGAGACTATACCTTGGTGAACCTGCCGGGTCAATTTTAGCTTGAGTCGGATGGGTGAATTCCGGGAGAATCGCTGTTTTGCTTCAGGATGCTCTTGATGAGTGCACGAATTCTCGACGGCAAGGCCATGGCCGACACCATCCTCGCAGTGATCCACGACAAGGTGGCGGAACGCGAGGCGCAGGGCAAACGCCGTCCCGGCCTGGCAGTCATACTGGTCGGCGACGATGC
>JGI20214J51088_10001742_pt1 | contig 14766 bp, 13 predicted proteins | sample WetSurMetagenome_FD_51088 | JGI IMG/M metagenome (IMG submission 51088) | reverse complement strand
CCGCCGTAATCGCCGAACCCGTTACACTTAAGTCACTTCCGAAGTTTGAAGTTCCGTCAGCATTTAGGTTAAGCTGAAAAGTAGAACCTATCAATTTACCTAAAGACAACTTTTGATAGTTGGTACCATCATAAGCTGTTATTCGGACGCCATAGACAGGACTCACATAATTAAGGACGTAAGCTCCTCTATCGGTGGGCAACGCGTTTTGTCCGTAAAAAACCCCGCCATTGGCAAAATACGAACTACCTAAGACACTCAACGCGCCACTCACTGAGATGTTTGTTCCGTCTGTATAGATAGGACTATCAACTAGCCCACTAGACGTTTGGTAAGGTATTTTATTATTTGTTAGATTAGTGGCTAAAACACTTCCTGCTGTCATTAATCCTATGGCTGTAACGGCAGCAGCTTTCATTAATCCTGAAAATACACCCGTTGTAGCAGTCACCGCCTGTAATGACGTGTTACCAGCTACTGATAAATCGCTATCCAAGGTGGAGATTCCCGTCACTTCTAAAGTCGAAGACTTTATTCCTCCGTTAGCTGTGATTAATCCGGATGCTATTGTTGCACCTGTTATTTGCACGCTTTTATTAAAAGTCATATCTTCGGCGAATACATCTGAAATGTCTTTACGGGCAAATATAGTGTTTGCTTTAGCTGCGGAAATTACCTTTGCATCGGATAAATCTAAACTGTCAGTTGATTTTATTATTGCAGATACCGAATCACCGTTTAGCTTTATTCCTTTTGTAAAATCAATTATCCCGGCAGCAGAATCATCGGCTGTTTTCGATATGGCACGAGCTGCAATTTCTTTTGTTGTACGTAGAGAGGAATAAACATTTGAATCCGATTCGGTAACCGAACTTGTAGTTTTAAGAATATCAACGCTAGATGAACCTCCGCTACTTTCGACTACAATAGATGAGCCTCCGCTAGAAGATGAGCCTCCGCTAGAAGATGAAGTATATTTACTTCTTGATGTTGCTGCTACTGTTTTTGATATTATAACTGTCATTGCTCTAACATTATTATCGAAAATGAATCATTTTGAAAATCTATATTTCCACAAAATATGCTAAATGTCTTTCCGGACATATATGAATCTGTGAAAGTTGATAGGGGTGTAATTGAATCATCTTTCTTTAATACTTGTGTTAATTTGATTTTGACGGCACTATAGTAATTTGCGATTCGTTTTATTAGTTTTTCTTCCGGACGAATAGTGCCTGAATCAATTGCCGAATAAAGATTATCAGTTAAATACGCATCGTTCAGCAATATTTTAGAATAGCAAAGTCCGTCATAGTTGTATGAGCTAATTTTTTCTTCTATCTCGTCTAATTCGTTGGCAAAATAAGTACCAAAACCAGCCAATGCAACAGACATCGCGCCTGCCGCTCCTGTAGAGCCAAAATCGATTGTCGGCGTTGCACAAGTGCCATATTCTTTGTTGGTAAAAGTCAAATAGTTATTTCCGCTGATATAATTTACCGTCCATCCATCAAAAGTTTGAGTAGCCAAAAAAGCAGCCAATAAAATGGCTGTGGAATAAGCGGTCGTCACAGTTGTGGTAAAGTTAGCCCCGCCGAGTCCAATTGTAATATTTCCAGCTGTCGAAACCCCGGCGGACAAATCAAGTCTATCAACTTCACAGGCAGAAGTCAAATTTTCGTAGACTCTATCAGTATCACTGTCTACATTGTAAGTATCCTTTAATTGATATGACAATTTTAAATCTTTGATAAAGAGATTAAATTTGTCGGTTGAATAGGCATAATCACCTTCAAACAGCACATCTATCATTTTAAATTTAAGCTCACCGGATATAGGTGTATCCGGTAATGGAATTATATACCCGTCCATTCCGTTATATGGCATTGATAATGTTTTATTACCTTTTATAGCCACAAAATCACCATTATAAATATAGCCATTTGTACTATCGTTATATGTTGCAACAGAAAATGTTGAACTTGTAGTAGTCCACGAAGTACCATCCCAATAATAATTACCAATTTGAAGAATAAAAGTCAAATATATTACAGGATAATTACCGAAAGCGTCTGCACTTATTTTGTCACCAAAAGCTAGAATATCATTTGAAAGATTAGCGCTTGAAAGTTGAACGGACATATTAATAGAAATAGCCCCATCCGCGTAGATCACGCATGGCAACTTGCCTGTAAATCCGAATATAGGTCTCTTTTCATTGAAAACGAAGTGTGTTACAGTACCTGTGTAAAATCTAACTTGTATTAAATCTTCGTACGAATAATTCGTGTATGATGTTGATGTCCCTTTTTCTACAGGATTGCCATTTTTATCGACAGCGTAATTAGCTCTTTTGATAAGTTGAGCGCCGGGCTTGGAATTACGACCCGTTATATTAATCCAGTTTGTTAATTTAACCCTGTTTGGATCAGTAAACCCGTTATAAAGACTTGGATTCCAATTTTTCGGCTGTAGAAATATCTTTCTACATCTGTTGCTACCGTTTGAATAGTCGTCGGTTTCTATTTCTGTTAAGTCGTCAAAACTTTCTGTAGGGAAAACATCTCCAGCATTATAATTAGATGTTTTTACAGTCATTTTATTATAGCCGGGCAAAACATCTAATTTATGCGCGTTGCCTGTAAAGCCTATAGTTTGGACATTCAAGGCGGCAGCGTATTGAACAATTGTATAAGTTGATAAGTCGGATGTATATTTCAAATATTCACCGCTCCAGTCAGGATCAATAAAATATAAAGAGCCGTCCCAGTCTACACACGTCCAGTGTAATAATCGACATATATTTTCCAATAAATCTTGAAGCTTCCACGGATTTTCATCGCTAATTATTTCAGAATCTCCCTCTTCATTGATTATGGTTGTAGTAGAGTTCAAATCGTCAAAAAAATTAGCCTCCGAAACTTCCATCTTGGCAAGGACGTTGTCATAGGTCGTATAATCAGCTGCCGAATCTGCATATACGTGCGGAATGTAGATAGCATTGTAATTTAATTTAAGCTCGTTGACTATCAATTTAGTCAAACTCCACAGCGAGACAAATATTCTTTCATCAACGCCCTGTTGTGTATATTTGATGTATTGCAGTATATTTATACCGGATAAACAGTCTATATCAAGTTCGAATAAATCATTAACATAATCTTGCGTATAGTTTTCGGGCTTAATAAATCCCATCCATACGGGGTTACCACTTTCAAGCAACGTAACTCTATACTCCTGATAATTGTCGGAATAAAGAGACTGCAGGTAATCACTTCCAATTATCTTTATTTTAGCTGTACTTCCAATCGTTGGAGTATATCGAAAATCGTTATCAGGCTCATCAATATCAACCGTAAATGCTTCACTTCCAGCACCCTGTAATTCGGTTGACACCCCTGTATAACCGTCCTTTTCGATGTTAACCTGGAAAGAATTATTTAGCCTACTCTTAAACGGTATTGTATATATTAATCCATAACTCATTTTATTGTCCTATTAATGATTTTCCTTTTTCTCTTAATCTGTTGTTAATTTGAAGAATCATATCAGATCCTTTTATTCGAGTTGTAATGGTCGATGTTATTTCCTTGCCGCCGCCAACTGTGCCGTTATTTATCATTTGTAATAAATTGCTTTGCTGCCCTGTATTAAGAATCATTTCACCACTATTAAGGCGCGCAAGAACATTATCACCGCTTGTTGAGCCACCGCCAACTATACCACCATTTGCAAAGGCGGGTAATACTGCAGCAGCTATCATCCCCTTCATTGATGTTATTTGTGCGGCGGCTAATCCCTCTCCTATAAAAGGCAAGTCAGCATACGCGGCAACGCTTTCAGCAGCCATTAAAGTCTCGGCAGCAGCGGATTCGGCTGTCATAGAGGCTATTTTAGACGCCGATGCTGTACTTTCAACGGCGCTAAGGGCTGATGTGGCGCCTGTTAACGATTCTATTGTTTTTCTTATTTCTTCAAACCTTTGGAGCGTGGAAATTATCGTATTAAAAATGCTAAACGAAGATTCCAGCGCTGTCATGAACTTATTCCAGTAATTACCTGATTGGCTGAATGTCTGATGTAATCCGGATATTGTGCCTTGTAAATCCATAAATCCATCCTTAACCGTTTCAATTTTGGCATAAACGCCTGACATTCCAACCGAGCCCAAGCCAGAACCTAGACCCGTAAGGCTTTTATTCATTTCTTCGATGTCGGATTTAATCTGCTCAATTTTAACCGCTTGTGACATGTTTGTGACATTTTTCTGCGCCTCGGTTAATTTATTATTCAGCTCTCCTAAATAATTGAGAGATATACCCTTTAACTCTTTTGCCTTATCGATTTGCTGTTGATAATATTCAGCGTCTCTCTTGTCAATATCTAATTGAGCTTCATCTGTTTCAGCTTTAGTCTTTTTATAATCAAAAGTGGAATCGTTATTTGTCTCGCGACTCGGTGACTTATTTACAACCTCATTAATGTCAGGTGTTGCTTCTTTTTGCAACTGTTTAGCAAATGCTTTTTCGGAGGCTGTAAGTTGAGGTATTACACTTAGTTGGTCTACCGTCTTTTGCTGTAACTCCTTAACCGAATCATCGTATACTTGTTGAGTAATGTAACCTTCAGCGAGCTGTATTCCTAATTTTTCAAGCCCGTCATCATAATCTTTTTGAGCTTTTTCGTAATCTTCCTGTGCCTGAGAAAATTTAGGATTATAAGCTGCTTTTTTAAGGGTTGCAGCAAACGCGCTGTTCATAGCCGCCGCATCTCCCGATGAAACAATATTGAGATATGTAGTTTTATTCAACTCGTCAAGTTGCTTGTTGTATTCGTCAGTGGATATTTTCTCAATTTTCGCCCGTTCGGTTAATTCCCTTTTTGACGCAGCATAATTATCCTCTATCTTTTGTAATTCGCTTTCTTTTGTTTTCCCCGGCGCCGTCGGGGTGCTATCATAAGTCAGAGACTGAGACGGTATATAACCTATTTTGTTTACATTTTTTACTGCATCTCCTCTTTTCCAGGCTAAAGAATTATATCTATTTCTGTCATTAATTAAGTCGTTAATATCATAACTTTGATTTCCTATTTTTACAACATCGCCAAGTCTTGTAAGTGCTCCCCACATGTTATTTGCGTTTGAATGTGGTGTATTATAAGCCCCGGATCTTGTAAATTTCGCTAAGGCGTTGTAATTTTTTGATCCACCATATTTAGCAACAATTTGATTCATTTCGTCCTCGGCTGATATTTTACTTTGAGTATAATATTCTGCCTTAGCAGTTTTTTCTAAAAGTCCGATCCTATCGCTTATCGCCTTGTTTATTTCTTTTTCACCTGACAAGTGAGTTCCTAATAGAGAGTTTATTTGCCCTCTGTATTTTATCTGTAATTGAAGGTTTCCCTTTGCGGCATTATATTGTTGTTGAATTTGCTTTAATTGTTCTATTTCTTGCGTGTGTGTTGCAGAATACAACCCTTGTTTATATTCTTTCTGAATGTTTTTAATCTCTTCTGCTTCCGCGCGTAGTTGTATTAACCGACCTACTATTTCAGATATTATAATTAATATAGCTGTTGGCAACGCCGACATAAAAGCCGACTTAATAGCAGCTCCAGCACGTTTAAAAGCAGCGCCAATCGTAACTGCACCACTTTCAGCCTTCCATTTTACCGCATCAAATTGTGTACCAGCTTCACGCGCTGCCCTGCGAGCAGCATACATGGCATTCCTTTGAGCAATGGCAAGTTGTTGAGCTATCCAATTAAACATTTTCCCCAAACCGGCGCCAACTATATACGCAACAAGTGTTGTAATGATAGCCTTAATGTTGTTGGCGGCGTATTGAACCGTTTTTGTGACATCTTTAATGGCATTATTATATGCGTTTAGAAAAGTTGGGCTGTTTGATGCCGCGGTAAATGCATTTTTCAGACGCGCCAAATTTGCTGCAATTGTATCTGTATTTATACTGGGTGTTAGTTTTGTCAAGGCAGCGGCAAACTTGGGCCATACATCTTTGCTTAATAATTGCCCCTTTTTTGCCATGTCATTAAGTTTACCTAAACTTACGCCCATCGCCATTGACATTGCCTGCATGGCGACCGGTATTTGAGTGCCTAAAGCCCCTCTGAAGTCTCTTGCACTTAAAGTACCTTTTCTCATGGACTTTTCGATGCTTTCAAGCACCGTTGTGGTTTGTTCACCACTAAGCCCGAAAGATGCTCCCGCCCTTGTGACGGATTCAAAAATCTTTTTTTGGTCGGACATGCTTATATTTGATGTCCGTGCAGATGCAGTGAATTTTGCAAAATTAGACGTTACATCATTTATATATAGTCCATATTTTTGTGCAATCGAGCTCGCAAATTTAAGATTATTAGAAAAGTCAAGAGCCCCGGAGCTAACATTTTTTAGAATCATATTAGCCTTAGCCGTCTCGCGGGATGCAGCCAAAACCTTTGCTACGAGGTTGGTAATCGCAAAACCGCCGACTCCAAATACAGCAGCGAATGAAAGCACTTGGCTTTTTATCTGCTGAAATGATGACTTTATTTGATTCGCGCCCTTCTTAAAGTTGTCCGTTAAGAGGTTTATCGCTATCGAAAAATCTAACTTTCCCATGTTTAATTTATATTACCGTGAATAAACTCTTTAAAAATATTTTCACCGTCTTCGGTGCTTTCAGGCTCTTTCTCGCTTTTTTCCCAAGGAAATTTTATCAAGTCCTTTGGCTCCTTAATTCCTTTTCCCACGTGAGGCAAAATATTGAAGAACGTCCAAAGCCTACAATTTTCAAGTTCTTCCTTTTTCTTATTTTCTAATCCTTTGACAAATATAGGTAAATCTGCTATTTCCATTTCTTCCATTATATAATGAGCATCTAAACCTCCATAAACCAAAGTTGATGCTATATTACTTACCATTTCGTGCTTTTTAGCGTCACTTTCGGCAACAGTGTTCGATTCTTCCAGCTTTACTGCGGAAAATTGATTAATGAGAATCATTTCATCGTTTATTTTCTTTATCTCATTGAAAAGAGCCTTTTCAGCTACTTTGGCGGTCTTTTTGTAAATTTCAAATGCTTCTTTAGGCAGTTCGATGCAATATAATAAGGTAATAACATCATTTTCGTCATTACTGTCAAAGTCTGAAAAACTTTTCCCTGAAAGTTGTTCATATCTGATTATGTTTTTTATTTTTATCATAACTATCTAAAATGAAAAGGCGGGCGAAAATGCCCGCCCTTAGGATTAATTAAATAAAACCGCTTTTATGCCGTTGCAGCTGCAACTGGAGTTATCGCTCCTACACCTTTAAATGTACCTGAGCATGTGGCAATGCTGCCATTTTCAGATTTAATTTCACATTCAGTCGGCAAAACCACACCGGTAAAGCTTGGCTTTGTCGTGTCTTTTGTGTACGTTTTGGCAGCCGTGTCGGTTACGCCCGCTGCTTCAACAACAGATCCAAACCAAAAGTTAAATGTAGACCCGTTGACAATAGCAGTGATGATATCATTATATGATAATTCACCGGTTTTGTTGGTCAACATACTTTCAGTTGTTATATCATAACTTTTTTTACCTCCGAGAGGTACGTCCCAATTCGCTGCCATTTTATTGGCGGCATCTAGTGTGTCTTGCGATAATTTTAGCGTCGCTGTCTTACAAAAAGAGAGAGGATTATCGCCTAGATAAATAAACATCTGCCCTGTGTAGATGTCTTTAAGAGAATTATACTCTACTGCTGACATAATTTATTAATTTAAATTTTTAATTGAAAAATACATTATCTGTACATATCTTACCACGGCTGTACCGCTTGTGTCCTTAATTGTGTCTATATCTTCTGCCGAATCGGTTAATTCTACTTTGATATGAGCCGGTGAGGTAAATTGATGTTCCAAGGTTTGATAAACTAATTCGGCGAGAGCCTGACTGTCATCATAATTCGCGCAATCCACATTTATAATAATCTTGCAAATTTCCTGTGAAATGCCCATTTTCGAGCGCTCTAAACCAAATTCGTCACGCTTATAGAGAATAAAATCACCTGCCGTACCGTCCGGGGCGAATAAAGGAAAAAGACTATACGACCCATCACTATTGAGTATTTTTGCCGCTATATCTGCATTATTCAGCAGAATAGTTCTTATAATATTTGTTATGCTTATATTGCTCATCTCTCATGTACCATTACGAAACGTTCTATACCCTGCATTATCATTCCTTGCGCTTGTTGCATATCTTCGCTTTTGGTATCCGTCCAAAAGTGTAGAGCTTTAGCAGCTCCGACATGGCGACCTGTTTTAACTTGAAATCTATCTTGTGTTCCTAAGTCTACAAGGTAAGCATGATAACCATTCTTAATGTCACCTTTGTCCCCCTCGTGGAATCCGACAATAACACCCAGTGAGTTTTTTTTAACCCGAACTTCAAATGACCTTAAAAGATTACCTGTAACACCCTTTGAGTTTTTCATTCGAGCCTTAAGTCTCCTTATACCGCCGCGCTTTAATACGTTACCTCCAGCCTTAAGTCCGGCACGAATAGATTTATCCTTATCAATTAAGGATAAACCCTGTATCATATTATCAAGCGCATCGCGATTAATTATTCTAATTTCAAATCCGTCCATTTTATTGGTCTATTTTTGTTATAGTAATTATCATCGTATTATCCTGAATTTGCCTATCCGGAACACCGACAATTTTATAAGTTACTCCATTATAGATTACGCGCATGTCCGATGTTATTGTGGAAACATACCTCATCTGAAAAGTCCAACGTTCCGATGTAAAGAGCTCTTTTTGATTAAATTGTTCACCTGCTACAACGTTCTTTTTCCAAGCTCTAAGTGTACATATATCCGTCCAAGTAGATGTAACAGCTCCTGACGCACTTTGCGTTTTGGTTTGTGCCTGAAATTTCAGATGCTCTCTTAATAATCCTGCTCTCATACGTATAGTATATATGGATTCAACAAAAAAGTTAAAGTGTAAGGGACAACCTGCGGAACACCGTAAGCCACCGGCTCTCTATTAGCGTAGAAATTGGCGACAATAAGTTTAATTGCATGACACAACGCAGGGTCGAGTACACCAGCCGATACCTCACAGTTTACGAGCGGTTGTTGAATATATTTTACTATGCTGCTTTCAGCCACTGACTCCAAACCGGTGATATAATCATCATCATCAGAAAAATCAACATTTAGATGCTTTTTCAAATCTGCTAAACTAACGTATGCCATTTTCTAATCTACAATAGTAGAAATTAAAAGAGCGGGCTTTCACCCGCCCCAAAGTTAATAATCAAGTAATTTAGATATGTAGAATTAAGCTGTCTTAAGTGCCAAGGAGGCAAAAGCCGCACTGCGCATTACGAGATTCGCAAATCTTGTGTTGAATGTAAATCTTGTTTGGTTCGATGATGCCAGTGTGTACGGATCGACAATTAGTCTTGCCTCTCCAAATTGTCCCAGCAAGTTGTAATTGAATACACCAAAGCCAAGAGCGCCGGTAGGCATATCCTCTGTTATAAATACCGGGAATCCGTCAATAGTACAATTTGCTGCATTACCTTCAGCAATAAATTGAGCGGTATTTGTCTCTTTAGGAGTAGCTTTCAAAAGAGCCAGCATTGTTGAGTTGCAAACGAAAGCTGCTGTTGAATCGATAATTACACCGGATTTCATGACACTAGCCTCAAGCTGTAAAACTTCCGTCCATGTTGCGATTCCTGCTGTAGCGGTTGTGATTGCCGGAGTTGCCAAAGCTGCCAACATACAGCCTCCAGTAGAATCGCTTGTAAGTTTTGTCGCACTGAACATCCATTTGTTCAGCAAATTAGCTATAGCTTGTTGGATTTGACCTATAACAATGTCTTGCAAACTGTAGTTCGCTTCGTCAATTGCAGTATTAGAAACAGGAATAGTAAGACCGACTCTTTGCGGAGTAGGCTTTAAAGAGCTCATTGTGATTTGTTTGTCAGTCAATTGGACGTTTTCGCCCTCAAAATCTGCTGTGCATTGTGCCAAAACAGGATAAACAAAGTCACCTTTCAGCCCGTACTGCATCTTCATACCGATTTTGTTGTAAATAATCTTGTTGTTAAGAGGTTGGATAATGTCACCTATTGTCAACGGAATCATCGGAGCAATATCCGATGTGTCGGTAATAACGGCGTCACGTGTTTCAGGAATGAGAATGTCGCGACCTTTTACGATTTCGGCGAATTCACTAGGAATAGATCTGTTGTTCTTAATTGCACAAACAACTTGGGTAAATGCTCTTTTGGCGTCAAATTCTCTTTCAGCAGGAACTACACCAGCTTTGTAAGCCTCAACAGAGAGGCGAAGAATGTCTTTCTCGCGAACTAGCGCATCTTTTTCGGACGAATAACTTTCGAATGTTTTGTTTTCTTCGTCATTCATGTCTCTTTTTTCCTGAGTGACTTTATCTTTTGTGTCACCTAACCATTTATCAATTTCTCGCAATCTTGTAGCGACCTCTTGCATGCGAACGCGTGCAGTTTTAAATTCCGATTTGTTCATTTTATTTATTTATTAATTTGTTTAATCTTTCAATATCCTTTGTGTTGTCGATGATAACATATTTTCTCTCAATGTCTTCAACTGCATCTTTACTGTCAAAGAGTTGTTGAATAGTTTCGTCCGATAAGTCAGCCTTTCGTGTGACATATCGAATTTGGCTCAACCGTTCCATTTGTTCGGGTGTGCCTTTCTCTTTTATTTCCTGAATAGTCATTTTATTATTAATGATTTGAGTTTGTATATTGTCTTTTGCTTCACGTGTAGTAGCATTAGGATCTGCCGGAACGCCCACTAAAGAAATTTCCAAGGGCTCCCAGTCAGTTGCCCGAAAAGTTTGTGTGTCGCCGTTACCGTCTTTTACTTCTGATAGTTGATAGATTTGGTAACCTACCGAAAAAGAAGAAAGTATGCCGTCTTTAATATCCTGTTTCATCGGGGCATCCATACGTGCACCAAAAATAGCCGTACCGGTTGCCTTTTTATTTTTATATTGGATATTTACGACCTTACCGATTTGTTGAGTAACATCGAAAGAATCGTGATTGATAAATAAAGGTAAGCCTTGGTCTGAACGTTGATTTCGTATATTTTGAGGATTAATGGAAAGAATTTCGTTGTAATTTCCATTCTGCCCAATCATCCAACCCGGTCTTAATACAGGCTCTTCGGTAGCAAATATAATATCTACCGAATTTTCCTTCTCGTTAAACGAGCCCGGGACAGGAGCTGCTCTGTTATAAAATTTATGAGTTTGTATTGTTGCCATACTCTTTTTTAATACTTACGTTAAGCTGAATCTGACGGCACTTAAACTTTCGGTTGTTGCGTTGGAACTTCCCCTTTAATTTTTGCCGAATCGATAGGCGCATTATTACAACTCATAAAAGCTTGGTCGCCGCCGTCAACCGGCAATCTGCCTTCGCGTTGACGCCATTCGTTTGTCGTGTACACTCCGGCAGCAATCGTTTGTGAGATATAGTCGCCCTTAACCGAATAATCGGCAGCATAAAAGGCATCTAAATCAAACTTAATCGCGTATTTTCCTGAAAAAGAGCGTGGAATTAGTTTTGCCTGAAATTCATTCTCGAATTGAGATACTAAAGGCTGCAATGTGCTATTGATATAGCCAGTTTCCGCCGTGGTACTTGCTTTATAGTTTTGGCTTTGCCCTGAAAAAACTTTATCCGGGTGAACGCCAAAGAATCTGCAAATTTCAAGTACGCTAAATCTTTTACTATCCAAAAGCTGCAAAGCAGCCGGGTCAAGGGATAATGCAACAAATTTCATTGTACCCGGCAAACGGGAAATTCTTTGCCCGGACGAAAATTCACTATTAATTCTGTCCATTACGGTTTTAAGTTGAGCGTCCTGATTTTTCCCCAATCCTTTTGTTACCGTTTCGTCACCAGTAATAAAGCCCCTAAGAGTTGAGCCCGGAGCAAACATATCTTTCTGTTGATTATCAGCTTCTCTGGCGATTCCCAATACAGTCGCGGCATAATGTAATGTTGATATACCGTTGTAACCACCATCTAAACTCATATTTTTTAAATGAATTATCTCATCGGAATCAAAAGTCCCATAGATATGATTGACAGAATCCGCCACGGAATAGCTATTATTGTATAAGTTGTAAGTGCACGAGCCAGGAGATAGCAACACCAGGTCAACTAAATCGCCTGAAACGAAATTCGGATAGATGTAAGCATTTCCATACATAAGCATGTGTATAACCGCATTACGCTTAAAATCGAACGCATTTTGGCGCTCATTCGGCTTAACCTGCAATAGATAATTAATAGGATTACTATTGTCAACCTGCCTATAGCCGTTTTTTACGGTATAAATTTGTACTGGTAAACGACCTATATCCTTACTTAAGATGTCGACACAGCGATAAACCGCGCTTATCTTCATCGCCAAACTCGGCTGCCTGACTTCCATGCCATTGCCCGAAGTATCCCAAGGCCATTCAGTTACAACACCATCGCGTTGAAACTTTTTTTTGGAGAAAAAATTTCTTATATTCATCTTTCAAAATTGTTAAATTCTATAAATGTCATTATTGATGTTATCGCGCCGTCTATTTTATGATAGCGTTCCCTCTTTATTGGTTTTCTGTTTTCGAGCCTGTCCTCGTCAATCACACAGTTTCCAAAACACCACGCAGTAATTGGATTTGGCTCAAACGTTACCCTACCGGTATGTATCACAATCTCTGCCGTCTCAACTCCTCCGGTGAAGTTTCCATAAGTCTGTGAAATAGGTTTTAAAAATTCCTTGGCTCCCATAGCTGAAAGCATATTGATAAATTCCATTGATTTATAAGGGTCATAACCTATATTCATAGCGTTCATATATGGAGCTGTAGACATGATATCTCGGGCTATAGCGTCATAATCAATGACATCGCCCTTAAGCAGTTTCAAGTAACCTTTTTCAGCCCATTTTATATACAATTCCTTGTTCGGATGTCCATTTAAAGCTCCTTCGGGGAAATAGAAATCAGTTTTAATATGAAAATTACGCGTATTGTCGTCATATAGATTATATGAAACGGCCGAAAAGTCGTCACAAACAGAAAGGTCGACAGCTATCATAGCTAGATAATCAGACGTCGATTCGTTTATTTCCAGGTGTTTGAATAATCTTTCTATTTCGGCGCCGTCAATCCAAACTTGATTAATAGGTTGTACGAAGATATTCAGATATTTAGTTCTGAATTTCGCCATCGCATCCGCCGACATAAGCGCATTTTGATATTCGATTTGGTAGAAATCAGGCTGTACTGTAATGCCAAGATGTGGTTGTACTTTATACCATGTGTGTGGATCGCTTTCTTCATCATCAACATCAGGCTCAAAGATGCTTGCAAAGATTCTATCATTTTCTTGCTCACCACGAAGAATTGATTTATACGGATTAAGTGTATCAGTGATAAACGGTCCATCTAATTTGTCGGATGCCGTTGTTATGATTACCGTAAGAGGATTAACTCGAACACCCATTGAAGACGTAAGCACATCTTTTAATTCAGATGTACGCGCTTGGGAATATTCGTCTAAGATTACAAGTGACGCATTTAATCCGTCCAACTTATCGGGCTTGTTAGCCAAACATTCTATAAACGATTCCTTGCCGCCAATTTTAGGCGTTATAATTTCACGATTCGTTTTAAAATGAATTGATTTTCTATCGAGTGCTTTTAGAATTCCTTTTATCTCACGGAAACATATTTGTGCTTGCTTATATGTGTTTGATGCCGTATATGCCTGTGCGTTGTTATCGCCAAATAACATATCATATATAGCCAAAGATGCCACAGATGTGGTTTTGGAAAACTTACGAGGAACGAACAAAAGAGCTTCACGAATTAATCTTCGAGTTTCGTCAATGTAAAAGCCCATAATATTAGCAAACTGGAACACCTGAATAGGTGTCATTTTATATTTTTGTCTTCCTTTTGTCCCTGAGAATTTAAGTGACTCATAAAAGGTAATGAACGCTTTTACCTCATTTATTTTAAACAAGTAAATATCTAAAAAGTGGAAAAATCGTTTAAGGGCTAATAGTTCATAAAGGTTGTGGTCGTCAGGATTATTGATTAATCCATACGAATAGATATTAAGTCTATCATCTATTTCGGATAAACAATATTTACCAACCTGTATTATTCTTAGTTCATCAATCACTTTCTTTTTATATTCTACAAGTTCTTGTTTATCCATTATCTTTTTCCAAAAGAATTTTCTTTGTCTTGTTTAACCTCTCATCTTCGACCTTGTTAATCAATTGCGCAAAATCATCATTCTCGGATTCAGGTTCTATTGTTGCCCTAGTCAGCCTCAGTTCTCTCATATACTTTCTCGCCTGCTCGGCTGAGTTGTACATAATCATATAATTTGGATTATAGACATATCTGTCGAAGCCCTCACGTGATTTTTCCGTTATAACCAAGTCTTGAAGCTCTAAAGTCGATAATGCTTTATGAAAAGTATATAACGAGCCAGCCGCAAGAGAGATAGTTATATCCAGCGCGTGGCTGTAAGTATTTTGCGAAGCCAACGCTTTTTTTAGCATTTTTTCGATGCCTTTTACGCTATAATCTTTCATGCAAACTTTTTCAATACGTTGTTTAGTTGGTATTTGACGGCTTTTTTCAGTTTACCCCCACGGCTCAAAAATAACTCGCGAGAAAATGTGGG
>JGI20214J51088_10001741_pt1 | contig 14772 bp, 18 predicted proteins | sample WetSurMetagenome_FD_51088 | JGI IMG/M metagenome (IMG submission 51088) | reverse complement strand
TTGAAGCGTCAATGGTCGTGGCGGGATTTTTTGCACAATGCGGAAAACACGAAAAACAGATCAGGGAAGAGGTACTGCCTCTCCTTGGTTTTCATTCGGGCAGAAAAATTTTTCACGCTCTTCAGTCTCTCAGCCACTTAAGCTACGAATGGAAGGATCTGGTTATAAAAAATAAAATCTCTTTACTCAATGCCGCAAAAATTTCTTCGTTTTCATCGTTTGACCAGAGAGCCTTTGCGACTGTGCTCTCGGGATTGAAATTAGGTGAAAACAAATTACGGGAGTCATTGGAGATGACTGAAGAGATTTGCAAACGAGATGAGATCTCGGTGAGCGAGTTTTTTTCTTCCGAGCATTTTAAATTCTTGGGGCAGCTGGGTGACCTCAACATCACTGAAAAGACCGAACAGTTTCGAAAAACACTCAGTGCTATACGGTATCCTGAATTCAGTCGGAAGCGGCAAGAGTTTCATGATATGCGAAAGAAACTCCTTCTTCCTCCATCAGTCGGTTTGGAACCTCCTGATTTCTTTGAGGGTGATAAAGTTAAAGTGACCTTCGAGTTTCGTTCTTACGAAGAATTTCGATCCACCCTGGTAAAATTAGAAACTATGGCAGATAGTGAGGCATTAAAAAATTTATTAATTATGCTTTAATTTTTTATTGAGAAAAGATAATTAACCGGGTGACTGGTTATATTCTTTTTTTAATTTCACTGATCATGGGGCAATCTGTCCTATGTCTATGGGCATTAATGATCATTACTGACAGGAAATATTATTTTAACTGTCGTGCCGTTTCCGGGTTCGCTGAATAACTGTACTTTTCCCTTATGACCTTCGACAATCTTTTTAATAGAAAATAGACCAAGACCGGTTCCCTCAATGGTATTCCTGCCGCGGCTGAAACGCTGAAAAGGCTGAAACAGGTTTTGAATTTCATCGGGCGAGATCCCTTCACCTTCATCCTTTACAATAATTACAGCGCTGGAATTATGCCGTGCAACCTGCACGTGCACAGTAGAAGATTTGGGGCTATATTTGACGGCGTTTGATATTAGGTTGAGAATCACCCTTTCTAATCGCCTCGAATCCCCCTTTATTCGGCATTCCTCGTTCCCCTCAAAAACAATACGGTGGGTGGTAATGAGTTTGCTCTGCATTTGATGAATATTTCGTACCAGAGAGGTTAGCTCCACCTCTACGAAATGCAAAGACAAATTACCCGTTTCTATCTGAACGGAATCCATTAAATCGTAAACCAAATTCTCGAGATATCCTGTTCGTTCGATGATATGATTCAGCCAGATTAAATTTTCATCGGAGGCGGAAATCTTTTTCCTTAACCGGTGAGCTGACGCTCCGATCATTATTAGTGGATTTTTCAAGTCATGCGCAACAGTGGCAATGAAGTTCTGGCGCTCCTTTTCCAAGTCGCAAATGGCTTCCGCCATATCATTAAATGTTCTGCATAACATGCCGAATTCATCATTTCGATAGTCCTGGATTCTGACCTGGAAGTTTCCCCGGCCAAAAATCTTTGCGGTCCGCATGAGAGTAAAGGTGGGCCGAATGATCCTTTTTATAAGAACCAACGATCCGAGTACTACCACGATCGTCACAAATGAAATAAGAATTTGCGACCATCGGTCAACAAGTTTGTCGAGCCTGGTGCTTGCCTGAATCGTCTCCTTCATTTGTTTCTGATTTTGCTCTCCAAAATTTTCAAGTGCCTGCAATAGATTATCGGGTAAGAGAGTCATTTCTTCCAGAGTAACTGGCTGATCCGTCATTGTGGCGACTCTAAACTTCTCAAATTCTCTTTGAATATTAACGAGTAATCCTCGTTTCTTCGCAGAAGTCGCGTTGTTATGAAGCTCGCCAATGAGTCTTTCTGCTTCTTGAAGTTTGGAATTTCTCTGCTGGTAGTGGCGAAGGTCTTGGGTTTCTCTCCATAAAACATCTTCATGGTGTTCTGTCAGTATTAAAATCTCAAGCTGATGAGATGACTCCAGTGCCCGGGAGTCAGAAAAAATTCTTTTATTCATTGCTTGAAGCTCACTCCTGCTCACAGTTAAAGTGACGGCAAGAATGAAAAAGCAGATTACTAATCCACTCATCCATAATAACACGAATCCTTTAATACTGTTTTTTTGGAAACTCTGCTTTATATTTATGAGATTATAGACACAATCATCATTACTGGGGCTTAAAAAAAGCCGAAGAAATTTAATTAGCTTGAACAATCGCAAACGGAGGCGGCTTAATACCGAGTGCAATGGGTGCAATCCTTTCCGAATTCCTCAATGATTTCATCGGTGAGTGTCGGAGAAACACTCTCTATCATTTCCAGAAAAGTTTCCGTTGTGACCTGGTAATCCTCTCCCCGCACGTATTCCCGCTCAAAGGCTTTTTGCCTGACCTTTTCAAAAAGGTATTCGATGTCCGCAGGGGTGAAGAAGGGCATCATGGAAATAATTTTGTCCACATCTACGCTACCATGATTAGTACTGGATAAAAAATACTCGAAAATAGTTTGACGTCCTTGTTCGTCTAAACCTCCAACCGGAATGACGCAGTCGAAGCGTCCGGGCCGTAACAGTGCTGCATCAAGTTGCCGGATATGATTTGTAGCACATATCAGTAAAATTTTTCGATCTTGTCTTTTGAGCAAAGGCACTTGTTTGAGAAACTCGTTTGTAATGGATTTATCGATGCGGGAAGCATTATCTCGGCTGGTTGCGATTTCTTCAAACTCATCGATGAACACCACCGCTTCGTCGAGTTTACGGATTTTTTCCATCAACCGCATGAGGTTGATGCCTAAACGATCCTCTCCCTCAACCATCAAGGTGCTGGGATTAACTTCAATATACCACCACTGGAGTACTCCCGCAATTGCTCGTACAAAGTGGGTCTTACCTGTACCCGGGGGTCCAAAAAAAATGATGGTCCGAGGGGGGATGACCCCGTGTTTGCGCGCCAGATCGGCCGCTTGAAGGGGGAGAATTATTCTTTTTTTCACGATTTGTTTGGGAGGCTGCGTATCAGAAATGGTATCCCAAATCGATCGGTCTATCATCTGGGCACCAAGTTCCTTGAGGAGGAAAATCTTTTCTTCTTCGTCCGGACCTTTGTGCATGGGTTCCACATTTTCGACAAAGTCCAAACACGCGACCTTGATACCCACATCTCGGTCTATCCTTTGGGACAGGAACCACTTGTGCTGCAGTATTTTCGGCCAAAGTTCGCTGGCGATTTCTGGCTCAAACTTGTAGCCGCTGTAGTTGAAAATCTGTATAGCACATTCTTCCGGGAGAGGAATATCAGCCTCGATTTCCATGGGTATCTCCGTTTGCCCGGTTGTAAAAACAGATGCCATTGAAAACATATCCTTAATAAAAGCTGGTTTTTAAACTAAGGGGTCACTTGAACGGGTCTCATAATATGGTTTGACTGACAGATGACTTAAGATTTAACGACAAATAACCACCAATAAAGTTCTTCGACGGAGGGACGGGATATTTTGATTTTTGTTTATATTCCCAAGCATTACTTGAGGAAAAATTATTCGCTTTTTTCGATCAGGTGCGTCAATTTATTGGAATACATAAAATTCTTTTTTTTACTTAAGAATTAGTTAGAGAATTGTTGCCACTTTCTTAAATTTATGGTTATTTTATTGCTAAAATTATCATCTAAAAAATGAGTCTCCTTTTTTCAACACACATGCTTATTTTCGACCTCTGTAAAAATAAAAGCATTGTTGCCTGCTCATTATGTTATTAATACGGGCACTAAATTGATTGCACTCCTATTTGACGAAATGCGTTGCCGAATACGCTTCAAGTGCACCCTCACCCTGACCCTCTCCCTAAAGGGAGAGGGAGATTCTGATTATTTCCTCTCCCCGGCGGGGAGAGGATTGAGGTGAGGGGCATTAAGTGTCGTCATATTTGTGCCCTGATTAATAATAGCAGAGAGACAAAATATAATGTTAATCTTTACGCCGCAAAAGATTTATATCCATCCGGCCGTCCTGAACGATCCAATTACTCGAGGTATAGTAGAGAAGCTACCGGAGATACCCATTGAAGTGCAGAGCAAGCCGAGGATAAAAATAGAGGAAGGGACTGATCCGGTTGAAGCAGGAAAGCGGATCTGGTTTTTAACTTCTTCTCCCGGTCAGCTGGTCAAGGAATGTCCTGCTACTCCCCGGCAGCTTTGCTGCCGGTATCGGGTCATCAATATTATCACCAACTGCCCGATTGATTGCAGTTACTGTATTCTTCAAGGGTATCTTAACAACCCTTTTATTACCATCAACGTAAACCTTGACGATATTAAATCTCAAGTCAAAGAGCTTCTTCAAACCGATCCTCTTCATATTTTTCGTTTTGGGACAGGAGAACTCTCTGATAGTCTGGCTTTGGAAGAATACACGGGGTTTTCTTTTCTCTTGGCAAACTTTTTTCTCTCCCAAAAAAACTGTTTTTTTGAAATCAAAAGCAAGGCTCATCACATAGAAAAACTTTTAAGCCTTGATCCACAGGGAAAAATAGGGATATCCTGGTCGGTCAACCCTGAGGATATTATTCAGCAGGAAGAAAAAGGCGCGTCGACGTTAGCGTTGCGTTTAAAGGCCGCTGCACGCTGTATGGAGAGAGGATATTTAGTCGGTTTTCACTTTGACCCCATAATTCTCTATCCGGGGTGGGAAGAAAAATACCACGCGGTGGTGAGCACCATTTATGCTTCGCTTAAACCGGATCGGATTATGTGGATAAGCTTAGGGGGATTTCGTTACCCGAGATTTTTAAAACCAATAATCCGCGAACGTTTTCCTCAGAACAAAATACTTTGTGGAGAGCTTTTGCCTGGTCCGGATGGAAAATTCCGCTACCTCAAAACCCTTCGGATTGAGATGTACCGAAAAATAGTTGACTGGATACGGGCCTATAACCCCAAACAGTTTATTTATCTTTGCATGGAAAGTTCTGAGGTTTGGGAAAAGGTTTTTGGTTTTCATCCGGCTAACCGGAATGAACTTGACCGGCTTTTCGCTGAGCGGATCAGGGAGTTGTGGACACATTGATATTTTTTCTTATGAATTAAAATTATTTTTGAGCACAAGAAATGATATAATAAAAAAAGTAATTAAAATAAATAACCATCTCACAAAGGAGGGTTTTGCAATGAGGTTATCTAAATCTCGAGGACTTATCGTTTTCTTTTTTCTTATCGTAATAATTTTGTTAGGGTGTGTATCTTCCAATCCTCAAGTAACATCAAACTCTACCCTGAAGATCTCTCAAACCTCAGATAAAAAGACACCCTTTCCGGTCTTTGAACTGCCAATCCCTCAAAATGTTGCGCAAAAGAATTACTTGGGATTATCCGGTTCGGGAAAGTTTAAGATTACGCAAATAAAAAGCCCGGTGATTATTATTGGAGTTTTCAGCGCGGATTGTCCCCACTGCCGGAATACTATCCCAAAGGTTAACGAACTTTACCAAGCAATCCAAGCCCGCCCCGACCTGAAAGAGAAAATTAAGATAATTGGCATCCTGGACAGTTACGCTCACGACGTTGATTTATTCCGGGCGAGGTATCAAGTACCTTTTCCTCTTTTTTCAGGACAAGAGAGCATAATCAGCCAAAAGCTTGATGTTAATTACCTACCTAAGTTTTTTGGTGTTAAAAACAATGATGACGGAACAATGGAAAAGTTTTATTCCAAAACCGGCGAGTTTTGGTTTTGGAATCCAAACAGTTTTTTGGAAAAAATAATTAAACTGTCAAAATTAGAATAGGGGGGCAATAATCAGCGTCTGTGTGGCGTACATTTTGCCTGTGATCGCAATGTCGTATACCCAGTGTTAGCCGAGGTAATGCCAATACTGTTTCACACGTTTTTATTTGCGACTGCTCAATATGCAGCGGGTTTAAAAAACAATGGTCAAACATAAAGAAGGAGCAATGGATATGAAAAAATTTTTTGCGATATTGTTGGCGGTGATTGGCGGTGCGGTTTTTTGGATTTATTTTACTCACGTCCAAGCCGTGTCTATCAAGGATATACTGGAGGATCCAGGGAAATATGAGTCCAAGCCAGTGACTATTTCCGGACAGGTTGCCGATAGAATGTCGTTGGTATTAGTAAAATATTTTAAACTCCAGGACAAGAGTGGTGAAATCATCGTGATTACAAAAAAGGCACTGCCGGCTATCGGCAAAAAAGTGCGCGTAACTGGAATGCCAGTGCAGAGCTTTGTCCTTGGGGAACAACAGTTGCTCGTGTTTATAGAGCAAGAGGAAAGTTGATTTGCATCCGTTCGATAGCATTTAATATTAATTTTTGCTAACTTTTTCCAAAGAGGATGACAATCCTCCATTTCCTTTACCCGACCCATAACCGGGTTTTTTTATTTCTTTTTCTTCTTTCTCCCTTCACCATCCTCCTGGATGATGGTCATTACATCTTTTTGCTCCACAAAAATAAATGCAGAGCTTCTCAAACTTTGAAGCAGATTCCTTAATGTCGGAGCCTTGGGGGTGGTCCCTGTATCGTTTGTCCTTGCTGTTGTCCCTGCTGTTGTAACTGCAGCTGTAACTGCTGCATTTTCAATTTTACCTGTTTTAGCTCTTGTTGTTTTTGCTCTATCTGCTTCTGTAACTGCTGTTGTGTATTTGAACCTGAAGCTCCTGCTTGCTCTCCCATCGGCTTTTGCTCTTCTGTCGCGTTTGCCAAATCTTGTATCTCCGCATCAAGCTTATTTGCCAAGTCCTGGAGGCTTTGTAACCTTTGCAGCTGTTGCTTTGTGGTATCCGTTCCTGGAGGGGTGGCTACACCACCTGGTTGCGCGTTGGCGTTTAACGAAAGGTTGGTCATTAAAAGTATCATAAGTACCATTACTATTATGCTAATTTTTTTTCTCATACGCCCTCCCTATTTAGTTTATTTCCACTGGAACTGTTTTATAGTTCAACGGAAAAAGAAAAGCCACTGTTTAGAGGAAGTCCTGAACAGAATTTTAGTTAAAGATTTTTTAAAAATAGTCGGTTCTCGTTTCCTTTTTCTCTTTTTTCTCTCCTCTTTCCCGTTGTTTCAGGTGTTCTTTGGTTTTTTGCTTCTTTTCCGTTGCTATCTGCATTAATTTAAAAACTGTGGATCAAATACATTACCAGGAAGATTCCGAGTGCAAGGAGTGATATAGTGAGCAGTATGTCAATTATGGACGATGGTTGATATGTATCTTCGTCTATTTGTCTCTCGATCTTTTTATATCTGATAAATGCCAGCACAGCCATCAAGGCGCCAAGACCCACAAGGAATATCCCAAAGATTCCTGAATATCCATGAGAAGGAGGCAAAGTTTTTTCAATATTTGATTTTCCCAAAACATAAGACACTTCTTTTATGAATAACGCAAACTTTTCAACAACAAAACCGAATGCCATTATCCCTATGCTTGTTCTTATCCATGCAAGAAATGTCCTTTCATTTGCCATGTGAACACGGCGATTTCGAACTCTTACAGATTTATTATCTTCAACTATTTCTGGCATATAGCTAACCCTCCATAAAATGAAAAGGGGACAGGTGAGTACCTTCACCATGGATCAAAATACTCCCCCCACGGATAAAAATATGGAAAAGGGAAAATGACCGTAAGAGTGTTCTTCCCAGAGGTGGATCTGTTTGCTTGAAATAAGAGGATAGCGGTAATCCATCTCTCCAAGAGGTTTAATCTGTTCCCCCTGGATTTCACCGGCTACGGTGATCTTTCTTTTTTCTCGGTAGAGGTACGGATCTAAATATTTATCTACAAGTATTAAAAATCTGCCCTCAGAAGTACCGGATTCCTTTGGCTCCCCCCTGAAATCCAAAGACTTTTGTAAGATTTCGATCTCTGTCGTTCCATTTTTTTGGTTGAGGGTCTCGACGATCTCCCCACCCCAAACCACAGTTTTTCCCTTATAGGCGATTGGATCTTGGATTACTTTTTCAAAGGTTAGCGAGGGATCTACCTTTCCCCTTATATCCTTTGAAATCACATACGCACAACCAGAGAAAAAAACAAGGCAGCAAATAACGATAAGCGATCGAACTCGATTTGACATTTTTTATCACCTTTTTATTGCCATGACACAAAGAGGCTCATATAAAATTTTAACCGTCAGAACCAGAAAAATTAACCTCTGTGTTTCCTGTCTGAACAACTTATCGAGCAAACTATATTTTACCATATTTAAGGGAAGATTTTTAACTTATTTACAGAAAATCTTAGAATTTGTTAAGATTCAAAAAGAGGATGAGAATCTTCTTTTTCCATTTGAACCCCGCATCGGCGGGGTCTTTTTAACCCACATTGTAATTTCTTCTTTATCAATAATCATTATGAAAAAACTTGGTAAGACAATTTTTAAAAACATCGAAAATAAGATCAAATAGAGCCGAGCCAAAGGTATATTTAGGAGGAATCTAAGGACATTTTTGACCAGAGCAACTCGCAATCTCTTTGCATGATGGTTACAAATCAGTAGGCTGGTGAGAGGAAACGCTATTTGGATGTTGTCAGCTCGAAGTCGGTTCCATCCTCGCTGGTTGTGAGCGGGTAGGGGATGAAATTATTGACCCAGGGCTGTGTCAGGTAATAATCGGTCTGGTTCCAGAAGAAGATGACCGGAGCCTCTTGAATAATGATTTTCTCCGCCTCATGCAAGAGGCGTATGCGAGTAGTTTCGTCCGGTTCTTGTTGAGCTTTCTCAATGAGAAGATCCACTGCAGGATTTTTGTAAAAGGATCGGTTTCCTCCCGCGCCCCAGTTGCTCGAATGAAATAAGGGAAAGAGAAAATTTTCCGCGTCCGGGTAATCCGCCCACCAGGAAAGCCAAAAAACCTGAGCTTTTCCTCGCGCAACCACCTCCTTAAACGAGCTCCATTCGAGCTGAACAATGCTCACTTTAATCCCTACTTCCTGAAGGTATTGTTGAATCACCTCAACAATATCGAGCACCTCCGGGAGCGCCGTGATAGTAATCGTGAGCGGAAAACCTTCGGGATATCCAGCTTCTTTAAGAAGTTCACGCGACCGGGTGGGATTGTAGGGAAAGTAGTCTTTTAATGGCGGAAAAGATTTTCTTAAAAGGGGCGGAACCGGACCAGAGGCTAAAAGACCGCGTTTTTCAAAGAGCGTGGTTCTTATTTTTTCCCGGTCAATAGCTAGGCAGATCGCCTGGCGGACCCGGATATCGTTAAGTGGCGGCTGCTGACAGTTAAGACCGAGGTAATAAATATTCAGCCCGGGTTGCTCTTTAACAGAGCGTTTCCCGGGGTGGGTGTAATATTTGTGAAATTCTGACGCGGGGATGCGGATAATATCGAGGTTGTTGATTTCGAATTCCACGATCGTGGTTAAATCCTCAGGGATAATGCGGTACACGATCCCTTTAATGTGGGGAGAGGATCGAAAGTACTTGGGATTGCTTATTAAACAAAGGTGCTGGCTATGCTGCCATTCTTGGAGTATAAAGGGTCCGGTTCCCACAACATGGAAAGAAAAGTCTGCTCCCCATTTTTTTACCTCTTCCTTGGGCACCACTGCGGCAGTCGTGAGAGTCAGAAGGCTTAAGAAAGGGCCAAAAGGTTTTGTAAGATGGATCGTGAGAAGATAGGCGCTTTTTACCGTGATTCCTGATACCTCCTGAGCCTGGTTCTTCATGAACTCCTGCGCGCCTTTGATACGATCAAAAACCCACGTTCGCGGAGAGCGCGTCGTGGGATTCAAGACCCGCTCAAAAGAATACTTAACGTCATCGGCAGTTACTTCCCGGCCATTACTAAAACGGATTCCAGGATGAAGAAAGAAGGTATAGATTTTTCCATCCTCAGATACCTCCCATTTTTCGGCAATATCTGGTTGCAGGTTAAGCTCTCGGTCAAACCTTACCAATCCGTTAAAGAGCTTGGCCCCGATTGAAGCACCAATGACATCGACAACGAGAGCGGGGTCGAGGGTAGTGGGGTTCGTATTCAGCCGGAGATAGAGAAACCCTTCTTTTTTGGGTATGGTTTGCTGGCAGGCAATTCCTGAAAAAAAAACAATGACCAGCAAAAATTTAAACCAGGAATGATAGAGCGCTGTTTTTTTTCTCATGGTGTATTAAGGGATTCATACCAACTCGCCTTCATTTGCATATCTTTGTTGTCTCCTCGTCATACTCCTCGACGTCGATTCCTCGTCAGCGCCCCGATCTGCTTTTGAATGCAACTTGGTATCAAGGCACTGATCTTTATTTTTTTGAAGTGTGATGAGATTTTTTTGTTTTTCTTGCGCGTTCGTTTTTTTGTGCTTTGGAGGCAGGCGATTGAATTCGGGAATACTACCTTCCTGCCTGTGGGACTGTGTCACAAGTCCGTTCATGGTTCGACAAGCTCACCACGCACGGACGAAAATCAATGAGTTAGCCGTTCACCCTGAGCGTGTTGAAGGGCGAATGGCTCATTGTGATACAGTCTCGGTACGGGGATGCCATAAAATTAGTAGCCGTAATTTCCGTTCTCAATTGAAACCAGCTTGCCATTTTCGAACTTAAAAATTTGAATAAACCGGTATGGGCCGAAGTTATAAAACCATTCGTCAACGTTTACCCGGACTTTACCATAGACAGGTTCCCTGAGCACTCCCCGGTCATAATAATCGTCGCCATGGATGCGTTCGATTCGTTCTTCTGTCCGTTCTTCTGCCCAGGTAGGAGGGCCACAATCTGCCAAAACTTCTGATTTTGTATCTCCGGTGGAAACGAGCTTATTCCCGCAGCGACACGAGTCAGTGGGAGCCGCACTGGGAACCACCGACAACAACAAAAAAACGATCAACAGGACATAGATTTTTTTCATATACTGTCCCTTTGCGCCTCAGACACTTTGATAGTTTTAGACTTACCTGACACGCTGAACTATAAACTAAAAAAGAAACTATTATTAATATACTCCAATAATAAATTAATAGCAGGTCTCTTTTTTACCTGATACATTTTTTTATCCAGCATGCAGTCAACCAATCAAACACTCAGAAAAATATAGCGGATTAAAAACAGGAAAGCGAAACCAGAAACTAACAGCGGCACTTCTCTGATTTTTCCTTGCACCGCTTTTAACAAAGTATAAGAAATAAAACCAAACGCGATGCCTTCTGTAATGCTGAAGGTAAGGGGCATCAAAATTATCGTTAAAAAAGCGGGTATTGCTTCACTAAAATCATTCCAGTTAATCTGGGAAATATTTTTCAGCATGAAGCAACCGACAATAATTAGCGCGGGAGCGATTATCGGATAGAGAACCAATCCTTCACCAACCTTGATTCCTCCTCCAATCATCTTAACAAGGGGCGAAAAAAAGATGGCCAAGAGAAACATTACCCCGGTCACCACATTGGCCAAACCGGTCCGGGCGCCGGCACTCACCCCAGTAGCGCTTTCGATATAACAGGTCACCGTAGAGGTCCCCAAAAGGGCTCCTGATACCGTGCCAATCGCGTCGGAAAGCAGAGCTTGACGGGCACGGGGTAAACTCCCGTCGGCTTGCAACAGTCCCGATTCCTGACTCACACCGATCAATGTGCCCACGGTGTCGAACAAGGCAAGGAAGAAAAAAACAAAAATTATGGAAAACATGCCGGTTTCCAGCGCCCCCATGATATCGAGCTTGAAAAGAGTCGGTTTGATGGATGGCACCGGCCCGATAATCCCTTCATAAGTTACCATGCCCGTCATGAGACCAACAATGAGGGTTACCAAAATTCCCAGCAACATGGCGATGCGCACTCCCAGGGCCAACAAAATCGCCATTACGGTCAACCCAAGAAGGGACAAGAGTACCGGAGGCGAGGATAACTTTCCCAAACCTACCAACGTTCCAGGATTGTCCACCACAATTCCCGCCCATTCAAGACCGACCAGTGCAATGAGCAATCCAATACCCACGGCGATTCCGTTTTTCAAGGTTAGGGGAATAGCGTTTACCAGTCGCTCGCGAAGCCCCACAAACGATACAACGATGAACAATACCCCGGAGATAAAAATAGCGCCTAACGCCTGTTGCCAGCTATATTTAAGCGTGAGGATCACCGTGTAAGCAAAGAAAAAATTGTGTCCCATCGCCGGCGCCAGCGCGATAGGGTAGTTGGCGAGAAAAGCCATTAAGAAAGTCGCGAAAGCGCTTGATAAGCACGTCGCGACCATAACCGCTCCCCGGTCCATTCCCGCGGCGCCCAATACCGCAGGCTGCACAAAAATTATGTACGCCATAGTCACAAAGGTTGTTAAGCCGCCCGAGATTTCCCTTTGAAGGTTGGTTTGCGCTTTCTGCAATCCAAAAATTCGTTCTATCATGACGCGCCTTCTTATGTTTTGCCGCCCAAAGGCATCGAAGGTTAACGCAATTCTGAGGTTAGTCGTACTTCACGACTGAGAAAATATCATATTTGGATAGTTCCTCACGTCCTTTAAGGAAAAGCAATTCGACTATGAAGGCCAACCCGACGATATCTCCGCCCAGTCGTTCAACCAACTTGCAGGTTGCTTTTGCTGTGCCTCCCGTTGCTAAAAGATCGTCTATGATTAACACCTTTTGTCCCTTTGCGATCGCATCAGTATGAATCTCAACCGTATTGGTACCGTATTCCAGGGTATAGCTCTCGCTGATGGTTTCAGCCGGCAGCTTTCCCGGTTTTCGGACGGGCACAAACCCGCAGCCCAACTCATACGCTAAAAGAGCGCCGGATATAAATCCACGCGCCTCAATCCCCACCACAATATCAACCTCTTTGCCTTGGCAAAACTTCAGCATCTTTTGAACCTTGTCCCGTAGCGCGGTAGGGTTTTTCAGCAACGTAGTGATATCTTTAAAAACAATTCCTTTTTTGGGGAAATCAGGCACATCCCGGATGGTGCTTTCTATGTCCATAAAATTTACCTCCTTAAAGGCTTAATTAATAAATACACAAATATTATTATCAAGCCTGTTTTATAATTACTTAAATTTATTATCCCCATTACTCCAACTCTCCATTGGATTTAATTTCCCTTTTTGGGGACCTTTTTCCAATCGGCCAGAAAACGTTCTATGCCGATATCCGTAAGCGGATGTTTGGTCAGTTGTTCCAGCACCGAGAAAGGGATCGTGGCAATGTCCGCACCCAAAAGAGCAGCCTCAAGAACATGCACCGGATTGCGGATGCTTGCCACAATGATCTCGGTATCAAAGTCGTAGTTGTCAAAGATGGTGACAATCTGATCAATTATGTCCATCCCCACCTGGGAAATGTCATCCAGCCGCCCGATAAAAGGGCTGACGTAGGCTGCTCCTGCTTTGGCCGCGATCAATGCCTGGAGGGGAGAAAAGATCAGCGTCATGTTTACCCTGAGACCTGCTTGAAAAAGCGTCCGCGTTGCTTTAAGTCCTTCGAGACACATAGGAATTTTTATCACAATATTCGGGTGAATCTGAGCGAGTTGTTTTCCTTCTTTAACCATGTCTGAAGATTCGGTGCTCACGACCTCTGCATTAATTGGCCCATCCACAACGTCACAAATTTCTTTGAGTACGGTCATGAGGTCTTTGCCGGTTTTCGAAACCAGAGAGGGATTGGTAGTTACGCCATCAACAAGACCGTACGCGACTGCTGTTTTGATTTCATTAATATCAGCGGTATCAATAAAAAATTTCATGGTTTTACTCCTTTTTCAATTTTGCTGTTGTTGTTAGTAAGATATTTGTGACAGCACTCCTCACTGCAAAAATAAAGCACGTCTGTTTCCACTCGGTTTGCGTATGCGTCTTTTTTTGCCACATATACTCCGCACTGTGGGTCCTGGACCATTTCATTTACTGCGCCCTTTTCATTTCGGAAAAGGATCCGTGAATCAACAGAAGGACGAGGGGGAAAAAGGGACTTGAGAAGCCGAAACAGAAAAAAAATAAAGATGCAAAAAAGAATAAAACGAAAAATCATGGCAGCACTTCACTCACTTTTACTACTTTTTTCTGGTCAGGAGACGTGTCTAAAAGTTCTTTGATCGTTTTTTTAAAAACCGGATGGACACATTGGGGAGCGATTTCTGCGAAAGGGATCAAAACAAAATTTCGCTCCAAAATTCGAGGATGAGGAATTTTCATATCCGGTGATTCAAGAGAAAGATCATCATAAAAAAGAATATCAATATCGATAACGCGAGGTCCCCACTTTTCTCTATTCGTGCGGCCCAAACGTTTTTCGATTTCCTTAAATTTTGTTAAAAGCTCATCAGGGCAGAGTTCGGTCATGATCTGAATCACGCCATTGATAAACCAATCCTGATCCTCCTTTCCCCACGGTTCACTATAATACCAGGAGGATCGGGAAAGAAGAAAACCTCCTCCCAGTTTGAGGATTTCTTCGATTGCCTGCTCACAGTTTTTTATCTTTTCGCCCTGATTTGATCCTAATCCTATGAATACTGAATGTTGCATTAAAAAGCTACTTTTTTTAACCGGTCTACTGCTTCCTTGATCCGTTCGGTTGCCTCAGTCAAGGAAAAGCGGATAAACCCCTCCCCAAAAGAACCAAAACCATTTCCTGGAGTTGCAAGCACACCTGCCTGGTTAAGGAGATGAGTGGTATATTCCATGGACGTGTAGCCACGGGGAATTTCAGCCCAAATATAAAAAGTAGCCGCAGGCGGCTCAAAATCAAGGCCAATTTTTTTAAGGCCGGAACAGAGAATATCT
>JGI20214J51088_10001740_pt1 | contig 14781 bp, 11 predicted proteins | sample WetSurMetagenome_FD_51088 | JGI IMG/M metagenome (IMG submission 51088) | reverse complement strand
GTCCAGCGCATCAAATCCCGCCGCGAGAATTATGAACCAGCAGGCTGGGATGAACTCATTGCGGCTCGAATGAATAACGGACATAAAGCCGGAGAACATGTTCAGCACGGTGAAGAGACTGGGAACAACTGCACGCGTGATTCTCATTGGCTTATCCGGGTATAGAAAAATGTGCGAGCACCGTCTCTCCGGCCACGGTATTCTCCCCTGCCTTGACGTGGACGGTCACTGACCGGGGAAGAACAACGTCAACACGTGAACCGAACCTGATCATGCCAAACCTGGTTCCCGCAACCGCACTGTCGCCTTCACGTACCTCGGCGACAATGCGCCGAGCAACGAATCCGGCTATTTGCTTGAAAAGCACACGCCCTCGCGGATGCGCGATGCCTATATGCGTACGCTCGTTCCTCAATGAAGCCTTGTCATCAAACGCCACCAGGTATTCCCCTGGAAAGTGCCTGAAGTACTCCACGGTGCCACCCACCGGGTACCTGTTGACGTGGACATTGAGTGGGGACATGAAAATGCTGATCTGCACCGCCGCTCCACGGACGAACTCGGAATCCGTAATGTCCCGGACAAACAGCACCTTCCCGTCAGCCGGCGCAATTACCAGGTCGACACCGGCAGGCGTATTCCGTTCCGGATCGCGGAAAAAATAGAGCGTGAACGCAAGAAACAACAGGAGTAGTACTGTAATGGAAGCCCTGACCAGGCGGTCGTCCAAGAACAGCCACGACACGAGCGTCCCGGCGAGAAAAAGAACCACCACCACGCCGACCACATCGTAGCCGTAGCGCGTAATCACCGGGGAGGTTCCTGTTGGAAAACGTCGTTTGGGGAGTGCTTCATCAAACCAAAGTACCAAAAGGTAGGCAGAAAGTCAAAAAAAACGCTCCCCCACCCAGGTGGCTGGGCGGGGGAGCACGTACTGAGGTCACTATTTGACGTGGAACTCGATCCGCCGGTTTTGCGCGCGGCCTTCGGGCGTGCTATTGGAGGAAACTGGATCACGGAGGCCGTATCCCTTTGCCGTGAGCCGACTTCCAGGAATGCCCTTGGCAATGAGCCACGAACGGACCGCGTCAGCACGCCGTTGCGAGAGCTGCTCATTGCTTATCCGGGAACCCATGTTGTCAGTGTACCCGGCGACTTCGACCTTCAATTCGCTGTTGGTGAGCAGTGCCGCATACGCCCGCTCAAGCATGTTCTCAGAATCCCCGGTCAATGTCGCGCTGCCACTCAAGAACTTTATGCCAGGGAGAACCACCGCCTTGCCACGTTCCAGAATGATGGCATCCTTCATCACATCATCCTTGGGATCCAACGGGTTCGTCCCGCGAATGATCTCCGCCCCATCGATCAAACCGCCGCCATCCGTATCGGCCTTGAGCGGGTCGGTGTGGTATTTCATCACCTCTTCACCGTCCACAATGCCGTCACCATCGCTGTCCGGATTCAAAGGATCCGTCCGGTACACCTTGACTTCATCGCGATCGGAAAGCCCATCCCCATCCGTGTCAACTTTAAGCGGATCAGTATGGAACCTGAGCACTTCATCACCGTCAGTCAAACCATCGCCGTCAGTATCTGGTTTGAGCGGATCCGTGTGGTATTTCTGGACTTCGTCGCCGTCAGCGAGCCCGTCTCCGTCAGTGTCGTATTTTGTCGGGTCGGTATGATTCTTCAGAATCTCATCGCCATCGGTCAGACCGTCTCCATCGGTGTCGGCCCGAAGGGGATTTGTCCGGTACTTTCTCACCTCGTCCCCGTCGAACAACCCGTCGCCGTCAGTATCAGGGTTAAGCGGATTGGTTCCCACCCTGCGTTCTTGACCGTTGGTCAACCCATCATTGTCGTCGTCGTCCGAATCGCTTCTGCCCGGGAACCAGGTGAACCCGACTTTTACAGACGCCATGCCGTCAGGAGAGCTGTTTTCCCGGAGATCCAACGCGTCTGAGAAGTTCGCAGCACCGAGGTCGATATCAAGTGCAAAATTGCTCGACGTAAACGCCTCGATCCCCAGTCCCACAGGAATCATGTACGTCGCATGTTGCTGATCATCAGGCGCAGGAGCTCCCCCCGATGTCTTCCGGCTGTAGAGGAACATCCCGCCGCCGAAACGGAGGTACGGAGAAACGGCAGAATTCGGAGCTAATCGGAAATACCCTTGTAACGCAATGGGGAATCCATCCAGATGAAGGTACGAGTATGCCAATCCGGGAATGGGAGTGTCCTGATTCGATTTCAGCACCTCGTATCCGCCGCTGAGACCAACGGAGAAGACCGCACTTACTCCGTAACGCACGTTGAGAAGGCCGCCCAAACCGAATTTCATTTGACTGAGATCGTTGACCCAGACATTTCCTCCACCCAGCACGCCGATTGCCCAGCGACCCTCGACATTCTGTGCGCAAGCTCCCCCCACAAGCAGGAGGGCGCAAAGGGAGACTCCGAGCACTAGTGTGAACAGCCTATGCATGGCCAACCTCGTTCGCTATGAATTGACAGAATCAGACTAAAGTATGGTAAAGTCGGGGGAAAGTCAAGGTACAGACAAGGGTGACATTTCGGACCGGCCCATCACGGAGAGGTTGACAATTTCGAGCGGAAAACATATATTTGAATGCTTTAGCCGATTGCCCCGTCGTCTAATGGCAAGACAGCAGACTCTGGATCTGCTTATCGAGGTTCGAATCCTTGCGGGGCAGCACACAATTGTGGATCGTGAATCCACAATCCACGATTGTGATGGCCTTATCGTCTAACGGTTTAGGACGCGGCCCTCTCAAGGCCGAAATACGGGTTCGATCCCCGTTAAGGCTACTTCATCGTACCAGTAGCATCGGCTTCACATCGCTGGTTTGCCCCACCGTCAAGCGAGAGTAGTACACCCCGCTCGGCAAGCCCTTGCTCCCTGCCGTGAAATCAACAGTATACGTTCCCGGTTCCATTTGTGCACTTACCAGCACTGCTACCTCGCGCCCGAGCAGGTCGTATACTGCAAGCCTCACCACACTCGACCCCAAACCCGAGACCCCAGACCCCGTCTTTGCAGCTGAGACACCGGAGCCCGTCTCCTCACCCCCAACCCGAAACCTGAGGGTGGTGGAAGGATTGAAGGGGTTCGGGTAGTTCTGCATCAACATAGTCTGCTCCGGTTGCTCTGCCGGTCCCCCCACGGCTGACGCGGACCCACTTCCGGTTCCTCTGAGGGGCACTTCCACGTTTGAGAAGAACGTGCTATTGAAAATATGGAGGGTGTCGCGGTAGACCATCTGTCGCATCGGCGAGAATCCCACTCTGAGGACTACGCTGTCCGCCTGCATCAGCGTCACCGGATTGCGTGCGCCATCAATGGCAAACCCTGCCCCATTCACGCGCACCGAATCGATATGCACGCCGAGTGTATCCCCGTGCTGGTTCAGACGCAATACCACGGAACGCCAGAGTGTCGAGCCCGTCATTGCTGTCCCAAACTCCAGCAGGGATGTTGAAGTCCAGAGACGCGGCTCTGGCGAGGTGCCAGCAACCGCAACTTCTTTGGATCCTCCGTTCGTCACAACGGCAATCGTGTCCCGGATTTCCCCGGTTGTGTCTGGTTTGAACTGAATTTCAAAGACCAGGCTGTCGCCGGCTCCGACCTCTGCAGGAGCCGCCGTGGGAACCGAATAATGACGCGTCCTGGTCGAGAATGAAAGTACTGTTAGAGGGTTTGCCCCCCTGTTCTGCAGCTGAACACGTTGGCGAACTGCCATCCCTCTCGTTGTTTGGGGAAATGCGATCAGGGCAGGTGACAGGGCAAACGTGGGCGCGGGCGAACTGCCCATGACAGGAATCAACACTTCGCCGTTCGTGAATCCCCCCCGGATGCGGAGCGTGTCCGAGTACGATCCGAACCATTCCGGAGCAAATGTGACTCTCAATGTAAGTGGCGACGAAGCCGAGATCACACCGGACCCCGGGGTGACCGAAAAGCCTGCACGACTGAACGATAGCTGTTCAACCGAGGCATCGTTTACGGAGCTGGTCCCGAGCGCGAGTGTGCGTATGTTTGACGCATGGGTCGCCACCGTATCGAAATTGAGATACAACGGCGATGCCTGAACAGTCGGAACGGGAGACACACCCTTGAGAGGGACCCGCAATCCCGATCCTCCTGACGCGCTGTGCATCAACAGTGTGTCACGGCTGTACCAGAAAGAGCTCGGTGTGAAGGTCACATGAAGATCCACCGTCCCGTACGAAGGAACTACGGCATCGCTGCGGTCTACCGAGAACAAACCTTGCGCCGCTCTGATCCCATCGAGTGCGATCGCGGAGGCTGTGGCATTCATGAGAGTAACCGGTAGGGTCTTGGCCACACCAAAGCGCACGGGGCCAAAATCAACCTCGGCGGGCTGAGCAGCAAGGGATGGCGCGAATCGAATGGCGTCCACCACCCGTCCGAAGAGCACCCGATGACCGGCATTATTCAAATGTGTCCCGTCAGCATTGAATTGCGGAAGGATGGACCCACCGCCGTCGGCAATTCCGCTCCAGAAATCAATGGCATGGCTGGAGTAACGCCCCAGGATCGCGCTGCGCATTTGCTGCAGCAACGTCCGGCCTGCCTGGTCCAGGTTGCGGGGTTGGCTCGTGGTAACCCAGATCGGAACGCCGGCAGCATCCGCCTCCTGAAGTATCCTGTCGTAGTTGGCCGTCTGCCGTTCGACCGGGATGTGGTCCGCGCAATCATTCGACGGTAGATTGACGATGATGAGATTGGGGTAGAGCTGCAACGCTCTGGTGATATTCCCCGTCGTTCTCGGGAAGTACGTCGTTGTGTTCCAGGGGCTGGGCGGCGTGAACCCGGTGGGCATGACATTGAAGGTCGTATTACCGCCGATCGCAAGGTTGACTACTTCGGGGGAGGTAAATACTGTTGCCAGATAGCGCGCATACCTGTTGACCCAGGAACTATCAATTGGGTTGGCTGCCGCGCCCACCGCAGTGGAGGAACCGAGGATGACGACGCGGAACGATTGAGTGCCGGCAGTCGCGGTACTGAGAGCGACGCAGGGTGTCACGGAGAGAAGAGAAATGACAACTCTACCGAGGATGCAAAACAGATGCAAACGGCCTGCCATCTGTAGACCCAATCACTTGTTGTTGTGAGCGTGCGCGTGTCGACGGGATTGACGACACCGGCAGGACACCATCATTCCAGACAATTGTTGATCGTTTCGACGATGCGCCGCCGAAACGTCCGATCGTTTTCAAGATACCACAAACGTGCATACTCGCCCATTTGTTCCCGCTCCGCCACGCTCAGCCGCACAACGCGCTCCATCGCCCCCTCGATCGCCGCTCCATCGACACGATAGCCGGTGCCAAATCGCATGGCCCACTCCCCCGCATATGGAACGAGAATTCCCCGATCCGGCCGCACGATCTCATTCATGGGAGGGGCATCCGTGGCAACAACAAGCGCCCTGCAACTCATGGCTTCCACGATGTAGTGGCCAAATCCTTCCGCCACCGACGGACAGAAATGCACTCCATGACTGTTCTGAAGAGTGCGAAGCTTCACATCGTCAACAGCATGTGTCTCCCACTCGATGTTCGGCGCATGCGTTGGGGTGATCCCTTGGGCGTGCCAGAGCATCTTCAGAGGGGGCCATTCGGGATGATCCACCCAACTCCGGATCAGCGTCTCTGTTCCTTTGAGCATGCTGGTACCGGCGATGTGGATGAAGCGGTCGTATGCATGTGCTACGCCCGCATCGAACCGGTCGAAACTGGTGAACCCAACGTAGCGCGTGCGGTATCCAAGGCTGGCGAAGATCCCCTCGGCGTGGTGCGTCTTGCACAGTATCCAGTCGAACTCAGAAAGAAACGGAATGGTGTCTTCGCCTATCCATTCCTGGTTCGGAAGAAGGCAGTTGACGCGCGCGTGAGGAAACCAGCTGGGTTCAGCCGATTCGACGAATATGTTCACATCATAAAACGGTCGGTGCAAAACGGACCCACCCAGTTTTCGTACCCCCCGACGTATGCGTGCCGTGAGGTTGCCCCGAAATGTTGTTACGGTCACCCTGAAGACAGAATCGCGCAGGATTGAAGCAAGGATAGCCGTTGATCGGCGCAGACCTCCCCCATGTATCGGGGCGAGAATATGAATGCGCGGTGGTGCTACGGTGGTTCCTCGGAAGTACGTATGAATAATATGCAAAGAGGCGATAAAAGACAATCCCACAAATATGGTATACTTCTCAATGCAACCCCGGCTTGCGTTTAGTACTGCTTTTGTTTTTCTTTGCTGTATAATAGAAGATTGCCTTTCAGACTCCCGATCGGGCAGAAATCGATGGTCTGGTGCCTTTTTTCGCTTTTACTCACTTCTCGGCTTGGGCACTAGTCCGGTGAACTACGCGCACGCACTGCTTTTTTTGCTTCTCCTGTTCGTTCCGCCATTGACCCTCAGATCACAGTCTGCCCCTCCCCACCCCGACACACCCGGAGCCTCCACAGAAATCCGCGGAATAGTAGCTGACAGTGCGACCGGCGAGCGCATTCTCGGTGTCAATCTCGTTCTCAAGGGAACACGGCGGGGCGCCACGACAAACCTCAGCGGTTTCTACATCATCGCGGGAGTCCCGGCCGGATCCTACGAGTTGGTCGCGAGCGCTGTCGGCTACGAACGCCGGGTAATCAGCGTGCGTGTTTCCGGCACCGAACCGCTGTCTGTCAACGTGAAGCTCGCTCCACGCGTTATCCAGACCGGGGAGGTCGTCGTGAATTCCGAAGGCATATCAGCCCTCGCCGAGCGAAGCGCCAGCGTCCACGTCATGACACCCAAAGAAATCCAGGCTCTCCCCGCTGTAGCCCAGAGCGATCTCCTGCGATCACTGCAGATGCTCCCGGGCGTCACTTCAACCTCGGACGTCAGCGCGAAATTCTTTGTTCGCGGGGGAGCGGGAGATCAGAATCTCATCCTGCTTGACGGCATGAAGATCTACAATCCCTTCCATGCGTTCGGATTGTTCAGCATCCTCGACCCTGATATCGTACGGTCGGCGGAAGTGCATACGGGCGCTTTTCCCGCGGGCTATGGCGGCCGACTCTCATCCATCGTCAACGTAACCACGAAGGAAGGAAATCTTTCAAAGATATCGGGAAACGCCAACGTGAATTTCCTGTCGGGAAAACTCGAACTGGATGGACCGTTCTCCGAAGAGAATTCGTGGCTCGTCAGCGGACGGTCGTCCCTGTTCAGCCACGCTATCGACCGCATCATCCCGAATCCGGCACCACTGTCCTTCTACGACGTCTTCTTCAAAGGAACAGTTGGCACTTCCACNGGCAGGATAGGCATTCGCGGCTATACCAGCGGCGACGATGTGGAGCCCGAAGCCGCCGACCAACCAAGCCACTCCTGGCGGAACGCAGCGCTGTCTGCCGTCCTCTCCGGCGTAGCCGACGACAAAACATACTTTGATGCCACGGTGTCCTACTCCTACTCCAAGAACGCCCGGGCCCCCAGACAGGCAGCCTCAGTCACACCCGCTTCGTCAACGCTGCAGGAACTGGCACTCAAGGTGGAGCTCTCGTCGTTCATGGAGAACCAGGACACGTTCTTTGAGGGTTTCGAAATCAATTTCCCCAGTATTGAGGATTCACTCTATACGAACAACATCTTTCCCAATGAATTCAAAGACAGCCAGATCAATTGGTCGGCGTGGTTCCGGTACCTGGGTAAGTGGGGAGATTTCGGCTATGATATCGGTGTGCATTCCGACCTCCTGCTGCTCGTCGGCGGCAATCCCATCTACCAGGGATTGCAGCCACGCCTGACGTTATCCTATGACCTCGGCAGAACCTGGGTCGCTAAAGCCTCGTATGGAGTGTTCACACAGGACATGATTACGGTGAGCAATGAAGACGACTTGATCTCGCTGTTCGACGCCTGGATCTTCCTCCCTGACGATCTCCGGCCGGAAACAGCCCATCACTATGTCCTGGGAGTGGAAGGGAATATCTTCCCTTCACTCGCCCTCAGCCTCCAGGCATATGCGAAGAACTACAGTTCCCTCACGTTGTACAACGCCCTCAAAGTCTACCCCGAAGATCCGGATTACATCAACGGAACCGGCATTGCCCGGGGAGCGGAAGCCCTCGTGCGATTTGCATCACCATTTGTCGACGTGTTTGCCTCGTATGCACTCTCCGAAGTCACCGTAAGCGTCAACAATACAACTTATGCACCCCGGTACGACCGACGACACACTGTCAAAGCTGTCTCCACCTTTCATCTGTTCGAAGGACTCGACTTCACTCTGCGGTGGGACTACGGCAGCGGGTACCCGTTCACCCAGAATGCAGGCTTCTACAACAGGCTTACGCTTTCAGGGATTGGCACGGATCCTTTCCCCGGTGGCACCGGCTCGCCATCACGCGCCCTTGGACAGAAAAATGCAGCACGACTTCCGGCGTATCATCGGTTGGACGCAGGCCTAACCTACAGGATCTCCTTCGGGGGGTTCCGCGGCACTATTGGAGCGAGCATCATCAATCTCTCGGATCAGAAGAACATTCTGTACTACGACCGCAATACCGGAAAAACAGACTACATGATTCCGTTCTACCCTACTGCCTCCCTGGCCCTGGAATTCTAAGCCGTGAGGAATTGCTCTCACATAGCACCCATTGCGCTTCTGTGCTGCACGCTCGCAGCGTGCAATCAACCGTTTGAGCCCGACGGACCAGTGAACAGCAAGCTCGTCGTCTACAGCATCCTGAACGCCGCCTCCAGCACTCAGTATGTGCGTGTGTCAACAACGTACCAGACTCCTCCCGGACAGGGAATACACGATGCTGCGGTACATATGACGTACAACGGCAAGACCATTCTCTTCAGAGACACAACGATCATCTCCACCGACGCAGAAGGACGTACCACTCCCCTTCCGGTCTATGTCGCATACAATCAACCGGTAAGCCCCGGAAGCACATACCAACTCCACGTGTCGACCCCTTCCGGACTGTCGGCCTCCGCGGCTGCAACAGCTCTCAATCCTCCAACGTTCTACCTGAAGAACCCGAGAATCCTTGATCACCTGGCGAATGAGCAGATCTCACTAAGCACTTCGTTCAACAGCTTCACGGGCGCGTACGTCATCCACTTCTATCTTGATTTCTACGCGTATGTCGACGGAGGATGGGAACTCCACAGGTCTGAGGTCCCCCAGAGCAGCCACGTTGATGAGAATAAAAACCTGGCATGCGTGTACCCTTCCCTGGCGCTTGTCCAGACTCTCGCGTCGTCCCAGAAAGAGGTAACGATCAAGCTGGATACTCTTCAGTATGCCCTGACGCGTGCAGAAGCCATAGCTGCTTTTCCTGCTGCTCCAGTGGTGTGGTTGCGGGGAGTCTTCGTACTCACGCAGATCGACAATACGCTGTTCAACTACTACTACGTCAACAACGGGCCGGTCGACAAATCAAGCATCAGGCTTGATCAACCGGATTACACGAACATTCCCAATGGTTTGGGAGTATTCGGCAGCTCGGCAACGGTGACCATGTCCTATCCCATTTCACGCTAGGTTCTCTTCCCGCATCACCGAATCAGAACCATCCGTTTCACATCAGTGAATGTCGCCCCGTTGGTCCCCCCTGTGTGCGCCTGCATCCGATAGAAGTACACCCCACCCGCCCTTAGACCCGCCTCAAATGTCACCGTGTAATTCCCCGGCTCCTTTCGTTCATTCACCAGCACCGCCACCTCGCGTCCGAGTATGTCATACACGCTGAGCCTCACCCAACTAGACCCTGGACCCGAGCCCCCGGACCCCGACCGATTGTCAATTGACGTCGATCCCGACCCGGTATTCGCACCAGCAACCGTGAAGGCTATCGTTGTTGTAGGGTTAAACGGATTCGGATAATTCTGTTCAAGACGAAATTGTTGCGGAATTGAGGGGGGCTCATCAACCCCGAGAGTGCGCATCAACTCAGCGATAGGGCGCCGACAGACTCCTCCACCATTCGTTCCGGCGTACACAAACGTCCCGTCAAGAGCCAGCGTCTGCACTGTGCCCACCACAAGTCCGTCGTTTGCAGACTTCCAGGTCAATCCATTGTCGTTGGACAGTAGCACTCCCCCGCGGCCCGTCCCTGCAATCAGTGTGTGACCAACGACGGCAAGAGAGAGCGCCGCCTCACCTCCGAACCCCGCATTGCTCGATTGCCACTGTTCTGAGGTGTCAGCTATGACATACAGCCCGTCATTGGTACCCGCAAAGAGAAGAGACTCACGCCGTGCAAAGGAATACACATCGGTGGGGATCAGACCGTAGTTGAACTGCGCCCACGACTTGCCGTTATTGGATGATGTCAACACGCCCTTTCCGCCCGTTCCGGCAAGAACTGATCCGCGTCCCTCGCCAAACGCGTGAACGATCGTTCCTGCAAGATCCCACGTGGACCCGCTCCCGTAGGTCCAAACAGCTCCATTGTTCGTCGATATGAAGACCCCGGATCCCCCTGGGCCGGCATAGAGCGTCGATCCAAACAATTGAACGGTATTGACCGCGCTGCCCGGTAATCCTGAACTCCGCCTGATCCAACTCGAGTCCCCATCGTCCCTGGCATAGACCCCGCTGCCGGTTCCCGCAAAAACTGCCGTGCCGTTACGAACGAGCGAGGTGATGACGGCTGATGTCATTCCTGCATTCTGATGCGACCATGAAGAACCCCCATCTGATGAGAGAAATACCCCTCCGACTTTCGATCCCACGGCCAGCCGGCCATCCCCCGGCAAGATAGTGACAATGTTGGAGTTTGTGAGCCCGGCGCCAATGTCTGTCCAATGATATCCTCCATCGATGGACGTCATCACACCATCACCAACGCCGGCGTAGACCACCGGCCCAGCGACGGTCAACGATCCGACCATCTTGTTGACGAGCCCGAGATCAACTCCGCTCCATGCGGTGCCGTTGTCCGTTGAAACGAACATCCCTCCTCCGATCGTGGCAGCAAGCAGGCATGCACTCCCTCCAGCCGGAGTGACAGCCGCCAGTGCCACGATCCCGATGTTCGAGAGACCGTAATGGCGGGGCTCCACGATCCACCGTTGTCAGTGGAAAGAAATACTCCCTTGTTCAACGTGCCGGCAAAAATGCTCGAGCCATTTGCCGCTAGGGCGATCACCGCGGTGGTCGTGAGGCCTTTGTTCGATTGCACCCAGTTCTTGCCCCCATCACTGGAGACGTACACTCCTCCTGAGGATGAACTCCCAAGCAGCAACGAACCCGCACTGATAAACGAAGTCGCCGATCCCGACGCGAAACCCTTCCCGGCAGGGATCCACATCGTCCCGTTGTCTGTGGACATGAACGCTCCGAAAGTTCCAGGGCCCACAAAGAGCGTTGCTCCCACTGTGGCGAGCATGCCTATGTCCAGACTGATCAATCCTGAGTTCACCGGATTCCAATTCGATCCGCCGTCGGAGCTCCTGAAGATGCCAGCGCCGCCGGTCCCAGCGAACACGTCGGGACCCATCGCAGTCAACGCCTTGATGCTCAGATTCGTAATCCCCGACGATCGAAAGGACCAGGATCCGCCGTTGTCCGTCGATGCAAAGACCCCGCCGCCATACACAGAACCGGCATAGAGCACACTGCCCGCCTTCGCGATCGTTGTTACAGGGCCCGGCGGACCGAGGGATGTCCATTGAGCCAGAAGAGATGACCAGGCAACGAGGGAGGCAGTAAGGAGGCACACGGAGCATGCGGCGCGGTTCATGGCGTTCCGGAAGAGTCGGTTGAAGGTCAAAAAAGAATATACAGCTTTCTGCGTCTACGAGCCACTACACGTCTCTAGAATGCCATTCGCCTCCAGCCGATTGAGTCGGAGGTCCGGGGCGGAATACCAAGCAGGGAGCGGCCCAGATCAACATAGAAGCGGTAGTCTTCAAGGAGACTCCCGTTGGGTATCCGATGATCGAGACCGAACACAGTTCCTCCCTGGCGCATCAGTGGCTGCATCTTGTATTCAAGCTCCGCACGAATGGCTTCCCGCCCCCTGCGAAGAACATGCTTGTCGATCCCCCCGCGTATGGCGAGGCGCGATCCATACCGTTTGCGCACTTCGACGATATCCATCCCGGCCGCCGGTTCCATCGGATGCATGGAGTTGATGCCACAGTCAAGAAAGGCATCCAACACCGGCCACATGTTGCCATCCGAGTCCATGTCAAACAACCGCGTGCCCCGGGAAGAAACGAGATCCCAGACGGCCCGGAAGTACGGCTTGATATACGCCCGAACCTGCTGCGGACCTATGAGTGGTCCGGCCTTCCCGGCAAGGTCTTCGTGCACTGACAACTGGTCGACCGTGACGTGATCAGTCACCTGTTCAAGCACACGGAGTGATGTTTCGGCAAGCGTGGCGAGGATGTCGTCCATCAGATCGGGCTGTTCGTAGTAGGCCAGGCAGGCATTCTCTTCACCCATGAGTTCACGGGGAATATCAAATCCACCGGGGATCGTGGCAACCACCAGTGCGCCACCCTCCTGCGCCCGGCGCGCCTCAGCCAAGGCCTCCTCGTTGATCCGATCCGGACGAAACACGAAAAGAGGCTTCACGCTGAGCCAGCTCTCCATATCGGTAACAGGATGATCGAGGGGAAGGGGGATTGTCGCCGCGCGTTTGAACAGCTTCGTCCTGCGGCCAAGCATATCGCGCTGGATGAGAATGTCCGCAGTCTCCTCGAGTGTGACAGGAGCGGGCCCACCAAACAGACCTGTCGATCCTCCGCATGGCACAACGGGCACAAAATCAAAGTCAAATGCTTCGAGGGAGATCTCGGCATCGGTAGCACCCTGACGGCGCCATTCGTCATCCACGCCGACAAGAAGACCGAAGAGTTCGGCGAACATGGACCGGTCAACGCGGCCAAAGGTCATTATGCCTAGGTATTCGTCGCGGCTGAAGCGCATGGGCAGTGTACCAATATACGCCTTTCCGCAAAGCTATGCCAGGGTTGAGAACCACTGACGCAAGAGACAAAACGCGCAACAACACAAAAGATGAGGCAAGAGAGGGATGTAGAAACTACAATCCTTTCTAGCGGCGATTCGCCATTTGATGCACAACAGCTCTCTCTTTCTTGTGCGTCAGACTCAGGAAACGGAAGAACAGCATTACAAATGCCGCATAGACCCCCAGCACAAGCCCGACAACCGGCAAGAATTCCATGGTGACCCCTTTCAAGTGAGATGACATGTTCAAGATAGTGCACATCGCACGTCATTGCAGTGCGCGGGAGCATGACTGAACATGGTCTACACAGAAACCTGACTGCCAGACGGCTGATCTCGGCCGCATGCCGGACCTCGCGTTCGTTTGCAGGATAGGATATGGGGATGACACTGGGCTGGGAGGCCATCTGCACAAGAGGAATCAACAAATCCGGGCATGCTGGCAACATCGAACAAAACAATCGCACGTTCCGCTGATATTGGAACGTCGACGCCCAACGGAGCATGAGGGTTACAGATCCAGAAGCGAGCCCGGGCCTATCAGGGTTGCGAGTATCTGATGCGCATAACGATGTACCCGGCCCCAGGTTTTCCCGAAAAACCAGAAAACCCGGCTGGGTATATAGGTGATGGCCCCGGCTTTTTTTATGCGTTGCACAATTTGCGTGAGGGCGATGTTATCCTGGTCGATCACTGCNCCCAGNAACGGAGCGAGAAATCCGTGCTCGTTGCAGAAACGTGCAAGGTGATGGACGACAACGGGATACTGGATGATGCGCACGTTGGGAAACGATGCNAGGTACCGTGCGTGACGCCGGTCAGTCTTGTCGCCCCTCGAGTAGTGTATGGTAATGTGCGTCGCGGGCTTCAGATACTCTCCAAGCACGACCCGGAGATCCATGAAGGGTTTACCAGGGCCGAATTCCTGCTGTATGATGAAGAGTTGATCGGGAAAACTTGTATCGTCCGGAACCACGAGACGCGTCGGAGGGTTGAAGGCATGAATCTCGTCCGCTCCGAGCATCACCCCGAACAAGATGGCAGCAAAGCCCCCTCCGGAATTGCCAATCGTGATGAGTCGCTTGGCCTTCTGATCTTCAACGATTCTCCTCAACGATGCAACCACCTCGGGTACGCTGCCACCCAGCGCGGGCGTTCCCTTCTGATACCACAGCTGGTGCGGATCACGCACGTACACCCGTTTTGCATTCAGCGCAGAGGTGGCTCGAACGAAATCAAACCGGGGTTTCCCGTCTGCCGCCGGAAAGACGGCGAATGTGATCAACAGGGCATCAGTCGCATGCTGACAATCAAGCCGCAGTGTCGATTCCCCTGCACGAACGTCTTCCGACGCATCCGGCAATCGCGTCGCCTTCTTCCTCCCTATCATTGGATGCCCCTCCCCAACTGAACCACCTGAACGAAGCGTCCGTACGCATCCTCTGATTCCGCAACATCAGGCGCGAGGTATGATTGAACCGGGAATGAACTGCGAACCAGCGATCGCATATCCACAACACTTCGAAGCTCTCCGCAAGCATGAAGCTGCATCAGTATGTTGCCTATGGCCGTGGCTTCCGATGGACCCGCGAACACGGGTCTCCCAATGGCGTTCGCCGTGAGTCGATTAAGCAGGTGGTTGCGTGTTCCTCCTCCTACAATAGAAAGAGAGCTCACACGGGTACCTATCAGGTGGTCAAGACGCTCAAGGACGAATCGATACTTGAAGGCCAGACTGCTGAGAATGCAG
>JGI20214J51088_10001739_pt1 | contig 14781 bp, 11 predicted proteins | sample WetSurMetagenome_FD_51088 | JGI IMG/M metagenome (IMG submission 51088) | reverse complement strand
TTTTCACTTTTCACTTTTCACTTTTCACTTTTCACTTTTTACTTTTCACTTTTTACTTTCTCTTCATGCCATCCGCCGGCGGATTCGACAAATTATCATCCGATCTTACTGCTACATCCCACACCTTTGCTCTTCTGGATTTACCATCCGGACCTTCAATATATAAAGTTACAATATAACGGCCGCCCTTTTCATATTTATGTACCGGACTCTGTTCTACTGAGGTTGATCCATCACCGAAATCCCATTTCCAGGAGGTAATCTTCCCGGCAGAATGATCCTGGAAGGCAACTGTTTTCTTCTCCTGGCTCAGAACGGTGAACGACCATTGTGCATCAATCTTTTTTCTGAACTGTTCTTCGAGTGGCATAAGCCTGAAAGTTCGGAGGTACGATGTATTCCCATACATGGTATGCTGACCCGAGAGATTCCAGAATCCGTTGTTGCTTCTGGCATTGACATCATCAAAGTCGATAACTGCCCAGCAGAGGCCGATGTTTTTACCTTCACGAAGTACCGACTCAACGCTGCGGGAGGGACCTTCCGGACCTGCATAGTCGAAAGGAGTGATCCAGAACTCGAGTACAAGCTTTCCGGATTCGCCGGGTTTGAAATTATATGAATATGCGGCATTTGCATAAGGCAATTCCTTGATCCAGGGCTGGCTTCCCCAGGCAAGGCACCAGTCCTGCCCTTCAGCAGGAGTGTATATATGATAATTCTGGGCATGTACGCCATGGTAGTTGAAATAGGCATCCCAGGTATTGTTAAGATCAGGGTTTGGATGAAACTGTTCGATGAGAGGACCTCCTGACTGATCGCCATCGACGACCACTTCGAATATATCGTGATGAAGATCCGTTCTCGAAAAATCCCAGTAATTGTCATAGGCTTCATAAAGGAAATAGAGCCTGTTCAGGCCTTTCACCCATCCTACTTTTACCTTAACATCGAGATTTGATGGATCCGGAGCTGCGTGTTTCTTTTCATCATCTTTCAATTGATCGGTTCCTATTATGTACCTTGCAGGCACCATCGACCAGTCATCGGTGTTTCCGTCAATTCTCGGGATTTTATCTGCCGGGAATTGGAACACCTTTAACGTAGAATCAGCCTGAGCATGGGAAGCAACTGAGATTGAAAATAAAATGGAGATAAAAAGAAGGAATCTGAATTTATTCATGGTTAGCTTTTATGAGATAACAAATATATCATTTTATTCATTTTTTACAAGAGAGTGAATGTCAGTTACTGTGCTTTTTAAAGATCATGCATTCAGCAGTATAGAGGCAGTTAAGGATATTTAACAATTGCATAGTGGGTAAATGATTTCTTTTTACGATTTTGCAGCAACTTTATCAAAAACATTATGAAGAAGCTTTTTCTAATAGCTGCGCTGGTTATGGCTTTTCAGCCGCTCAAGCCACAAAAAACTGAAGTTCAATACTTATCGGGAGCCGACAAGGACCATACCGTTACATGGGACTTCTTCTGCACTTTCGGAAGGAACAGCGGAAGCTGGACAAAAATTGGCGTTCCCTCATGCTGGGAGCTGCAGGGATTCGGAACCTATCATTATGGTCAGACCGATACCAAGGCCGACGAGAAAGGTTTATACAAGTATGAATTTTCTGTTCCTGCCAGATGGTCGAAAAAGAGCGTTTACATAGTATTTGAAGGCTCGATGACCGATACGGATGTCAAAATAAACGGTAAGTCTGCAGGCCCTGTCCACCAGGGAGCATTTTACAGGTTTAAATATGATATTACAAGCCTGCTGAAATTCGGCGATAAGAATTTGCTGGAGATAACTGTTAGCAAGGAGTCAGCCAACGAAAGCATTAACCGCGCCGAAAGGATATCTGATTACTGGGTCTTCGGAGGAATTTTCAGACCGGTGTACCTCGTGGCTGTTCCAACTCAGTTCATCGACCATGTTGCTATCGATGCCAAAGCTGACGGATCTTTCAATGCAGATATCTTCACAGCAGGTAAAGGTAAAGGATCAAAAATTACCGCCCAGGTTCAGACAACTGATGGCAAGCCTTTTGGTGCATTGATATCAGGAACGGTTGATCCATCAGGCAAGACAAGGATTACAGGTTCCTTTACCGGACAGAAAAACTGGAACCCGGAATATCCGAATATGTACCAGGTAGTTATTTCAGTAAATGCCGGGAAAAAACCAATACACGAGATCACTCAGAAATTCGGATTCAGGACTGTTGAGCTGAGAGAAAGTGACGGAATCTATGTCAATGGCACCAAAATACTGTTCAAGGGAGTTTGTCGCCATACCTTCTGGCCTTCGTCAGGAAGAACCAGCAGCAAGGAACTGGCCATCGGCGATATAAAGCTGATGAAGGAGATGAATATGAATGCCGTGAGGATGAGCCATTATCCTCCCGACCAGTATTTCCTGGATGCCTGCGATTCAATGGGAATGTTTGTTCTTGACGAGCTCACTGGCTGGCAGAAATTTTATGATACTCCCACTGCAAAAAGACTGGTAAAAGAACTTGTCGATCGCGATGTTAATCACCCGTCAATAGTGTTATGGGATAACGGCAATGAAGGCGGCTTCCCGAAAGAGGTAAGAGGTGATTATGCCTTGTATGATCTGCAGAAAAGAACGGTGATTGAGCCATGGTCAATTATAAATGGCTCCAATACCAAACACTATCCCGGCTATAAGTATGTTGAAAATGCCCTGACGAACGGCAAGGAAGTATTCTTTCCGACAGAATTTCTTCACGGAGTATATGATGGCGGTTCCGGCGCTGGTCTGGATGATGAATGGAAACTGATGACGTCGAAGCCTCTGGCGGCAGGCGCCTTCCTGTGGGTATTTGCCGATGAAGGCGTTGAGAGGAGAGACAAGAACGACTCTATCGATACTGATGGCAACAGGGCGCCTGACGGTATCCTCGGCCCTTATCACCAGAAGGAGGGAAGTTTTTATACTATTAAGGAAATCTGGGCCCCTGTACAGTTTGAACCCGTAATCCTTAATGGATCTTTCAACGGGACATTCGAAATTAAGAATACCTATCTGTACACAAACCTCAGTTCCTGCAGGTACACCTATGAACTCGATAAATTCAGGAAAATCTTTCCTGCCGCAGATATAGTAAAGACAGACGGAGTGATTGCTTCACCCGATATAGCACCGGGAAAATCAGGAAAGCTCATGGTTAATCTTCCTTCTGACTGGAAGACTTATGATGTACTTTATATTTCTGCTGTTGATCAGTATGGAAAACTTATCAATACCTGGTCGTGGAACATTTCCGGGCCCATGGAAATCGCTTCAAGGATTCTAATTCCACCCACGGGTAAAGTGACTGGCTCAGTGGCAGATACTGTTATTTTATTAACAGCTGGCAATACTGAGGCTTCATTCAGCACAATAACAGGGCTCCTGAAACAAATCAAATCAGGTGGTAAAGTGGTTTCGCTTTCAAACGGGCCAAGGTTTGCAGGTTTTTCGCCTGCCGTGGCATCAGTTAAAAATGCAGCGGAAGGTGAGAATTATACAGTTAAGGTTACTTACACTGACGGGTCCTCGTGCACCTGGACAATGGTTCCGGGAGGAACACTCAAACTCGATTACAGCTATACACTAAGCGGATCATTTGATTATGCCGGGATAACTTTTTCATATCCCGAAAACCAGGTAACCGGAGCCATGCTGATGGCCAATGGACCCTATCACGTATGGAAGAACAGGCTTAAGGGCCCGGAATTCGGCATCTTTGATAAAAAGTACAATAACACTATCACCGGAGAGAGCTGGGACTACCCTGAATTCAAAGGATATTATTCAAACTTTTATGCAGTAAAGCTGCAGACGAAAGAATTACCGGTGACAATTATAACACCTACACCCGGACTTTTCCTTCACCTGTTTACTCCCGGTGAAGCCAAATTTTCGAAAAGAGGAATGAGGGGAGAAGTAAATCCGCCATTTCCTTCCGGAAATATTTCATTCCTGAATGCCATCAGCCCTATTGGCACTAAGTTTACAAAAGCAGAAGCAGAAGGGCCATCGGCACAGAAGAATGTATTTAACGGAGAAAAGTTCAGTGGAACGATATATATAATGGCCGGGGAATAGACTGGGGATTGTCTTTTTAACCGCAAAGGCTGCAAAGGCGCTTCGCTTCGCACAAAGAACGAAGCCACCGTCCCTCCTTACGTCGGGACAGCCCCCTGAAAGGGGCGCTCATTACTACTCTTTTATTCGCTCCGAGCCCTGCGCCCTGCGCCTAAACTTTAAGGAATATCTTCTTCTTAAACAGGAAATACAGGAATGCCCAGCCAATCGCAACATATCCTATAGAACTCACAAGCGAGGCCCAGTTCTCAGGCAGCAATGCTGCTGTTTTTCCAAAAAAGAATTTATTTGATGCATTGAAATTGACGATCCTTTCAGTGAGGTAAATGGTAATCGGATTCATCCCGATTACAACAAAGAAGAAGGCCCATTTCCTGTAGCCCATCACGTCAATCACCAAATAGAAAATCGAAAAGAGCAGAAGACTCAATCCTCCAACCCAGCAAACAAATGAGCTTGTCCAGAGGTTCTTGTTAATCGGGAAGAAGAGGTTCCAAACCTGGCCGATGATCATGAGAACTATAGCAGCAATTGCAAGATACAGTACTCTCTTGTATGGTTTGTCTTTAAGGTAGTCTGATAACAGGAATTCGCCGGCAAACATTCCAAGAAGCGCAGTGCCTATAGCCGGTATTGTACTGAACAGACCCTCGGGATCATGGTTGCCAAGGTAAAGTTTGCCAGGCATGAGGAGCCTGTCGATATGGCTGGTCAGGTTTCCTTCCCGCGAGAAGGCGTCTGTTGCCCCAAGGTCATGGGCAGGAAAGAGAACAAGCAGAATCCAGTAGCCCAGAAGAAGTGCTGCAAGCCATATGACCCTGGCGTTTCTCTTTGTATTGAAAAAGATAATTGCTGCAAACATCCATGCCAGTCCGATCCTTCCCAGGACGCTTCCATACCGGAGCTCTCCAAGTTTGGGATTTACGCTGTTGTTATAAAGGATCCCCAGGAAAACAAGTATAAGCCCCCTGGAAATTATGTGTTTGTAAATAGAAGTCCTGCTTTCATTGTTCGCAATTCGTTTTGCGAGTGAAAACGGGAAGGAAATTCCGGCGATGAAGAGAAACATCGGGAAGATCATATCGTAGAAGTGAAATCCATGCCATGGCACATGATCAAGCTGTCCGGCCCACCACTGAAGGAAAGGCCAGCCCGTTAAAGTTGCAAGTGAAATGAAGATACCTTCACCACCCATAATCCAGAACATGTCAAATCCTCTCAGTGCATCGAGCGAATAAAGCCTTTTTGACGGTGTTTTTTCTACGTTTTCCATTTTAGTCAGGGTCTGAAAATAATCTGAAAAATATCAATTATTTATCAAACTCTCATATAATGAAACCAGTTTTTTGCGTATTGCTTCTTTTTCAAATTGCTGTATCAATATTTCTGAAATCCTTGTTCCTTCCCTGAAAAAGTCCTCATCATTGATCATTCTTTTTGTCTGACGGATGAAATCAGATGTGTCAGAAGCTTTCAGATAAGGATTCTCATAAAGGTACTGGTATTCAGCAATATCTCTGAATATGACGGGCATCCCGCATGCTGCAGCCTCAATGGGCGCCAAAGGGGAATTCTCCTGGTATGAAGGGAATAGCATAAGGTCAGCGGCTGCATATACAATGGGCATCATTTCGAGACTGAATGATCCGGCATAGGAAAAATTTTCCGGGGCGTTCAATATTCTCTGGTTTATCCTGTTTACTGCTTCAGTCATACTTCTGAAAGGCCTTCCTCCTGCCCAAACGAAAGTGGCTTCGGGAACCTCTTCTGCGATATCCATAAAATCTTCAATGCCCTTCCTTGGCTGTACCTGGCCGACTCCAATAACTACAAATTCATTATCGCCTATCCCGAGCAGTTTACGTCCTCCCTTCCTTTTTTCAGGTGATCTTTTCCAAAGATCTGTATTTACAGGATTACCAATTCTAACAATTTTGGTTTTTGCGCCTGTTTCCTGAATTGCCTGTTCAACCATTGGAGAAATTGCTATGCAGACATCAGCATAAGAATAAATGATTTTTAGTCCTGTTTTCACAAAGGGCATCAGCAACTGCCAGTTCGGAAAGGATCCTTTTATAGAATCAGGGATCACATGAGCAGTGAATATCCTCTTCCCTTTATATTTACGACCTTTCCAGAAGTAATAAGGGCCGTATGTATGACAATGGAAAATGTCGCCTTTACCTTCATTGTTAATTACGACATCGAGGTCGCCATTTTCTTTCAGGAGGCCTACATGATCAATAAATGCCGTATGAACGCCTGTGGCTTTCATTATAAATGGTGTTTCAGAGATTACATGAACTTTCATCTTTTTAAGTTTAATTTTCCAAATCCGGTAGTTTTTTCTTTTTCACTTTTAAAATCTGCAATGCGATATATATTATCATTGTTACAGATAGAATGCTGAGGAGGATGATTCCGGCCATCTTCAGATTAGGTTCAATGCAATTCCATGAGGGTCCCACCAGATAGCCGGTTACAATATAGAATGAAGACCAGATAAGCGTTGAAAAAAAGGCTATCGGAAGAAACCGGGCAGGCTTTATCCTGAGCAGTCCTGTTACAACTGTTGAATATCCCCTGGTAAAAGGGGTGAGCCTGAACAGGAATATGCCCGCAAGACCTTTTTTTTCTACCTTACTGCTGATCTCCGAGATGACTTTTTGAGAAATTGGTATCCATCGCGGTTTTTTTTGTACAATAACATCGCCGGTAAAATAAAATATGAAATACAGAACATTGGTTCCGATAAAATCGGCAATCAGAGCGGTAAGTATCGCAACAGGGAGGTACAGGAGGCCCCTGTATGACAAATATCCTGTGAACATAAGCAGTAATTCATTGGGTACAGGACTTGGGAATCCGGTTTCCTGAAGGAAGATCAGAATGAATACTGCCAGGTACCCATAATTGGTTATCAGTTCTGAAATTGCGGGGGGCATTTAAATCTTCATTTTTGCTTTACAAATAAAGTAATTGTAAAGGATGTACTACTTATATAACAGTCACTAAATCATATATTTCATAATAGCTTATCAATATTGTAACAATACTTTAGCCGCGATTACCCCATAAGCATCAAGGCTCGGATGGTCAGCATAAGTTAAATTTTATAATTAAACTGATCCAGAATTGGTTAGATTAACCTGTCGGGTAACTAATACTTGAATTGAGAATTATGTTTCGATTATGTAATTGTTTATTAATCAGTTTGTAATGATTAAAGTTTATGTAATATATAGTTTTGCAGGACATTAAATGGCTATATGAATCTTCTCATACTTTCAGATCTCCATATTGATGCCAATGACAGGTTCGGTACCTTTCAGTGGGATGAGGTAGATTTTATTGTTCAGATGGAGGAGATAAGGGATAAATACAAAATCGAAAAGGTTATTTTCAATGGTGATACTTTTGAACTGATGAAATACTCTTTTCATTATATTTCCACGGCGAATCCAATCCTTATGAAATACCTTCTCAACAATAATTTCATATTTATCAAGGGCAACCACGACATTATCAATTCTTTCGGCGAAGACAGCTACGATATCGAGAATTCCTCTGGTCAGAGAATACATATCGAACATGGCCATAATGCTGACTGGATCAATGGAACACGGCTGGGCAGAGGGCTGGGTAACTCACTTTTTTCCTTGTTGAAAAGATTAATTCACATTGACTTTGTAAGAAAGGTTTACTTCAGGGCCGTTGCATTTGATGATCAGATTAATGATATCCCTAAGAGGTATAATACTTTAAAATATCTTACGTATGCCATTAAGCTTTTAAAGGAAAATGATGTTGTTATTCTTTCTCACACTCATAAACTTGAATCGCACCATACATACTATCTGAATAAGAAAAAGAGATATCTTAATTCCGGAACCTGCTCCCTTGGACGGTTCCAGGCAATAATACTCGATACCGAAACTCTCAGGTATGAAATGATTAAGCAGGAGGAGGGAGCAAAGGCAAGTCCTGCTATCATTAATTATGCTGTTTAGATTATATTTGTATACCCTGGGTTTAAGCATGAAATTAAAGACCCGGCAGAATATTAGAAAAATCTTACCGGATGAGTAAATTTTTCCTGATAAATAGGATATCGGCATGTACCTTAATTATCTGTACTTCTATTTTAGCTGACGGGCAGATATTGCGCGACACTGCCAGAATAAGGCAGGCCAGGGAATGCATGGAAGATATCTACGACGGGAGGTTTTCGAGAGCCGGACAGATCTGCAATGAGATTGAAAAAGAACTTCCCGGATCGCCTGTCCCCTCGCTGATCCGCGGAATGATAATCTACTGGCAGAATTATCCCCTGCTTCCCACTTCACCTGAAAGAGATGAATATGAGGGCCTCCTTAAATCGAGTGTCTCAATATCCGAAAATGCATCTCCCGCAAAAGCCGATGAAGCGGAATATATTCTTGCAGACCTGTGTTCGAGGGGATTATTGCTTGTTTACTATTCAGACAACGATATGACAGGAGAGGTGATACCAATGGCAAAAGGAACATATCATCTTGTCAGGGAGTCATTTAACTATGTTTCAGTCTGCTCCGATTTTCGCTTTTTTACAGGCCTTTACCTGTATTACAGAGAAAAGTACCCCGATATTCACCCGGTTTACAGACCCATTGCCTTGCTATTTCCACATGGTGACATCAAAAAAGGGCTTTCCGATATGCAAAATGCATTTGAAGGATCAGTATTTCTGAATGCCGAAGCAGGAGCAATGCTGTCGTGGATATATGCTGGTTATGAAATAGATATCGGGTCTTCACTTGGTGTAATACGGAAACTACATGTCAAATACCCCGGCAACCCTTCCTTCCTGGCCAGTTTCATTAAGACTCTCCTTTTTGCAAAGCAGTATGATGAAGCTGAACGTATACTCCAGACTGAAGGTGGAGGGATTTCAAATTCATTTTTCAGGGCCCAGTCAATGGTTCTACAAGGCATAATCAGGGAAAAGAAATATGTAGATTTGAAAGGAGCAGAGACTTTTTATACCAATGGATTGGATTTGCTGAAGCCATTCGGCGATTTTGGAAACGAATATGCATCTTTTGCCTGTTATGGGCTCAGCAGGGTTTATAAAGCCGACAAGACTGGTGATCTGAAAAGAAAATTCCGCAAGGAGGGCAATCGCCTTGCGGAATTCCGTCATATGAATTTTGATGAATAGGCTTCCTTAAAGCCCGGTCATATTATCTGAGCAAGGCAGTTGCACACCACATCAGTGGCGCCTGTCCATGCATATCGCCGATATTCTTTTTCCTGTCGAAATAATACTGCCTGTCGTTCTTCTTGTTCGTACCCTCGCATACATCATGAATATCGTTATTGGCATCAATATAAGGAAGCAGCCCAAGCCATGCCTTCCGTGCTGCCGGAGCATAAGTTACCTTGTCGAGCCAACCGTTTTTAACTCCTGTAATCATTGCAAAGGCAAACATTCCTGTTCCTGATGTTTCCGGCCATGCTTCAGGCTCATCAATCAGCTGGCGCCAGGTTCCGTTTTCGGTCTGGTATTTTAACAAAGTAGCCATCATCTTTTTATATCCTTCCATGATCCTCGGTCTGTCGGGATTGTTCTTTGGCAACGAAAGCAGGAGCTCGCTCATCCCTGCTGCCATCCAGCCATTGCCACGACCCCAGTAGAATGGAACGTCCTGGGCATGGTAAAACAGGCCGTTTGGCCGCTGGAGTGAGTCGAGATACATTACCATCTCCTTTGCAGCCCTGTCGGCATATTTGCGGTCGCCGGTTGCCCTGTAGGCCTGGATCTGGACCATCGTTATCATGTACATATCGTCGATCCACAGCCTGGTTTGAGGAGTCATGCCCATGCTATAAAATTTTTCAGCAGCAGGAACCGCCATCTTGCCGGAAGGCTTCATCCACTGAGCATCTGCAATGAACAAGCCTTTCTTCAGATACCTGTAGTCTTTTGTGACAATGTATAGTTCAAGAGGCACTGCGCCAAACACCGTATTATCGACATGGTTAGGGACTGGAACAAGTGATGAATCCTTGCCGAAAATGGGCTCAAACCTGTCCTTTAATTTTTTGATCAGCTCTTTATCCCTGGTAAGTTTTGCGAAAGTCAGGGAACCGTACCAGGTGCAGGTTTCAGGGTAGATAATTGGCCTGGCAGGACCAGTCTTGGGTTGGTTTAAATGGGGTGTTTCAACAAAATGATTTGCAATCCTTTTGCCTATTTCCAATGGGGATGAGCCTTTAGGCCAATGTTTCAAGTCTCCGGGATCAGCTGCCTTCTGGCATGATGCTCCTGTTGTAAAAGCCAGAAGCACTAAACTGAGAATGAGTGGTAGCAATGATATTCTCCTATTCATAGTATGAGGTTTAAGATTTTTGAAATTAGTGTCACGGAAGCAAAATTAAACTATTTGAGGGCCCCCGCTGTTAAAAAACGTTAATAGAAACCGAAATGGCATTCAGTCTCGTCATTTGGTTTTGAATGATGCCTAATTAAATTTATTTTTACCTGATAAACACGCCCCTGCTTCTCTGAAAGGGGGTATTTCCGTGCAGTTTATAGTATGCTTCATGGATATGGAGACTGAAAATATTGATATTAACCACTTTAACCAATAAATTTATGGCAACCCGCAGGCAATTTGTTCAGAAAACAGCACTCGGCGCAGCAGGTCTTACGCTGGGGGCAAAAGGCTTGGCAACAGCTCTCGATGCAAAGAGTTATTCAAGAGTAATTGGCGCCAATGACAAGGTCAGAGTAGGCATTGTTGGCTATTCGGACCGATTCAGGCAGACATTATCACCTTCCTTTCTTGGACTGGCAAAGGAATTGAATTTTGAATTCACTGCCGTCTCCGACTTATGGAGCCTCAGAAGAGAAGCAGCTGTTGAGTTTTACAAAGCAAAGGGGATTACTCTTAGGGCTGCACGCAACAACGATGAGTTGTGGGAAGGCAAGGATACTGATGCTGTATTTGTTAGCACTCCTGACTTTTCACATGCCCTGGTTACTGCCGATGCAGTGAAGAACGGACGTGATGTATATTGTGAAAAACCATTCGCAGAAACGATGGCAGATGCACGCTATACCAGGAAAGCTGTTGAAGAATCCGGAAAGATTGTCCAGATAGGCTCCCAGCGACGCAGCGCACCTAACTATATTGCTGCAAACGAATACCTCAGATCAGGAAAATTTGGCAAGATTGTCATGGTTGAGATGTCATGGAATGTAAACCAGCCAGGCAGATGGAGAAGACCAACCGAGGTTCCCAAACTTAAGGAGGCTGATACAGACTGGAAGAGATACCAGCAAAACCGCCCCACAATTGCCTTTGATCCAAGAAAATACCTTGAATTCAGATTGTTCTGGCCATATTCATCAGGAATCCCGGGCCAATGGATGGCTCACCAGATCGATACAGTTCACTGGTTTACAGGACTTGCACATCCGAACAGCGTAGCAGCCAATGGTGGCATCTACCTCTGGAAGGATGGCAGGAGCAATTTCGACACAATGACCGCTGTTATGGATTATGGTGATCCTAAGAATCCCGACATGAATTTCCAGGTTGTTTACACCTCACGGTTCACAAACTCAGCTGGCGGAACCAAGGAACTTTATTATTCCAATGGAGGGATGCTCAACCTCGATACCAACAAGGTATCTTCTGAAGGCGGACTTCAGTCAAGGGATGCTGCCGACATGAAAATGCAGGCAAACCTTCTTGAGCCGTATGAACTTCCATCAATAAAGGTTGAGACCAATGCCAACACAGGAGGCGACCCAATGACGGTAGCACACATCAGGAACTGGATGGAGTGCGTTCGTAACCGTACCAAACCTCACGCTGATGTGGTGGCTGGCTATAACCACTCAATTGCAACCATCATGTGCACTGCAGCCCTCAGGACTGGCGAAAAAGCTTCCTTTGATGAGAAGACCCAGGAAGTGCTTGCAGGCGGAAAAGTATTCCAGTACTAACATTTTATAAACTCACATAATGAAAAAAATTCTTTTAATATCAGCACTCATTCTTTCTGCAGCAGCAGCAATCAATGCTCAGGCTGTAAAGGTCGATCTGGTAAAGGATGATGCAAAAAACAAAGTCGATGTAATGGTCGATGGCAAACTGTTTACATCATATCAGTATCCGACGAATATCGAGAAGCCTTTCCTTTTTCCTGTTATTGCGCCAAACGGATCAGTAATAACCAGAGGTTATCCTCTTGAGCCCAGGAAGGGCGAAAGGATAGACCATCCGCATCATATTGGAATCTGGTTTAACCATGGTAATGTAAATGGCCTCGACTTCTGGAACAACTCCTCTGCAATTCCGGCCAGCCGAAAGGGTGAATATGGTCATATAGTAGTGAAAAGCATCAAGCAGGCAAAAAGCGGTAAAAAAGCTGTCCTTGAAGTAATTTCCGACTGGTGCGACAATACAGGAAACGTTCTTCTTACTGAAGATGCAAAGTATATCTTCTCAGGAACCAAGGACACCAGAACCATCGACCACATTTCGACTCTCACAGCCGTTAATGGAAAAGTTACCATCAACGACAATAAGGAGGGAATGTTCGCAATCAGGGTCGACAGGGCTTTTGAAATGCCTTCAAACGAGTCTCTGATTTTTACCGACGACAAAGGAAACCCAACAACCGTTAAAGCAACTGACAACACCGGAGTGACCGGTATGTATACCAGCAGCAACGGCAATACCGGTGATAAAGTCTGGGGAACAAGGAATGAGTGGGTTATCCTGACAGGCACAAAGGATAATGTGAAAACATCATTCGCAATATTTGACAATCCAAAGAATCCCGGCTTCCCGGCATATTCTCATGCAAGAGGATATGGACTCTTTTCAGTGAACAATCTCGGACAGAACTCCTACGATCCTAAACAGGCAAAAGTCAACTTCCCACTTGAGAAAGGGCAGTCGATGACCCTGAAGCATAGATTTTATGTTCAGTCCGGATCAGAGCTGACTCCAGATGGAGCCAAAAAGATCTTCGCTGATTTCTCAAAAGCTTATTAATCAATATTTTTCTTATATTTTTCCCCCTTCCCCTTGATAAGGCAGAAGGGGGAAATTTTTAAAAACCAGATGATTATGAAAAGATATTTTACAGCTATTCTGATTGCTCTTCTGCTGATTGCACCTGCCTTTGCCAAGGCTGCACCTCCTGCCAAACAGATGTTTTATGAGATCAGGATTTACAGGACTACAAAACCAGGGCAGGCTGAGGCAACTGAGAAATTCCTGAAGGAAGCTTTCATCCCCGCAATGCACCGGGCAGGTATAAATACCATTGGTGTTTTCAAGCCTGTTGAGGCTGATACCGCATTTGGTAAATTTGTTTATGTTTTCATTCCTTTAAAGAATCTCGATCAGTTTGCCGGATTGGCTGATTTGCTTGACAATGACAAGGTATTTCAGGAAGCAGGAAAGGATTTTCTTGATGCACCTGTTGCCACCGCTCCCTTTGCAAGATATGAATCTGTTCTCCTGAAAGCCTTTAAAAACATGCCGGAATTCAGGGTGCCGAAGTATACCACAAAACCATCAGAGAGGATATATGAGTTAAGGAGCTATGAAAGCGCAACAGAAGCAAAAGCAGCTCAGAAGATTAAGATGTTCAATGATGGTGGCGAAATCGGGATATTTGAAAAGGTAGGATCGAATGCTGTTTTCTATGGACAGGTACTCTTTGGAAGCCTGAAGCCGAGACTCATGTATATGACAACCTATGCCGATATGAAATCGCATGATGATCACTGGAATGCATTCAGGAATCATCCCGACTGGGTAGCCCTAAAAGCTCAGAAGGAATACCAGAATACAACTTCAAAAACTAATCCATACCTTCTTCACCCTACAGATTATTCTGACTTTTAGAAGAATTTTGTATAACATAAAAATAAGTTACCCCCTCTGAGCCCGGTTGTCGGGGATACATCTCCCCCTTTGAAGAGCTTGTCCCGTGAAGCGAGAGGGGCGGGGGGATGTATCTCCACTTATGATTGAGCAGAGAGGGGGCAGGGGGTGAGTCCGTGGTATTATACAGTTATCCCTATTTCCGAGATTGCCTTTTCAACCTCTGCATCTGTAAGTGCATGGTCGGGAAGGTTATTTTCAAAGTACTTCTCATAAGCTGAGATATCGAAGTGGCCATGGCCGCTCAGGTTAAAGAGAATGGTCTTTGATACACCCTCAAGGTCGGCTTTCCTGGCTTCATCGAGCGCTCCTGCAATTGCATAGGTCGATTCAGGTGCAGGTAAGGTCCCTTCGCTTCTTGCAAAAGCAACTCCCGCCTCAAAGCATTCCCTCTGCATTTTGGCTCTTGCTTCAATGAAGCCGTCTTTCAGAAGCTGGCTTACCAGCACACCTGCTCCGTGATAGCGCAGTCCTCCTGCATGGATCTTGTCGGGAATGAAATTGTGTCCGAGTGTATACATCGGAAGGAGCGGAGTCATACCGGCTGAATCGCCGAAATCGTAGGTGAATTTGCCCTTTGTAAGTTTTGGACATGATGAGGGCTCAATAGTGAGAAAACGGGTTTTCTTTCCGTTGATGATATTCTCTCTTATAAACGGGAATGCAATTCCTGAGAAGTTTGAGCCACCGCCGAAACAACCGATCACCACA